>Ga0265295_1004228_pt1 | contig 19555 bp, 20 predicted proteins | sample Munlansysbiofilm_FD_192503 | JGI IMG/M metagenome (GOLD analysis project Ga0265295, IMG submission 192503) | Leachate microbial communities from a municipal landfill in Southern Ontario, Canada - Methane capture system biofilm | ecosystem: Engineered > Solid waste > Landfill > Unclassified ... | reverse complement strand
CATGTGTCTTTTTTTGATGAAGATGTGTTTCGGTTTTATGCTCAAAAACACGGATTAGCAGTCATTTATACGAATCAAAAAAATCGGATTGTCCTAGAAAAAGCGTAAAGAAAAGACAAGCATGTTATAATGATATCGAGGTGTTTTTTATGTATAGTTATATCACAGGCAAAATTGTAGAAATTAACCCAACGAACCTAGTCCTTGACCATCAAGGTATTGGGTATTTAATCATCACACCAAACCCTTATTTATACCATTTAAATGATGAAGAAAAATTATATATACACCATTATGTCAGAGAAGATATAGAAACACTTTTTGGCTTTGAATCGAAAGAAGCACGCGATCTATTCATTGATTTAATCAGCGTATCTGGGATTGGCCCAAAAAGTGCATTATCGATATTGGCATCGGGTAAACCAGATGAAGTCATGTTTGCGATTGAGCAACAAGACGTCAAATTTTTAACAAAATTCCCAGGTATTGGGGCGAAAAGTGCGCAACAAATTATCCTCGATTTAAGAGGTAAACTGGATAAAAAAGCACTTGCAGTCACAGATGAATCATCCAGTGAAGTCAAGGAAGCTTTAATGGCACTTGGGTACTCACAAACAGAACTAAAGAAAGTTTTAAATAAGCTAGATAAAAGCTTACCAACTGACAAGATGATTAAACAAGCATTATTATTATTGATGAAGTAGGTGCAACCATGGTAACAGATGATAGAATTATCTCGAGTCTGGCCGTTAAAGAAGATGAAGATCAAACTTTAAGACCACAACGATTAACTGAATATATTGGCCAAAAAGACATCAAAGAAATGCTGGATGTCTATATTAAGGCTGCTTTAAAACGACAAGAAACGATGGACCATATTTTATTTTACGGGCCACCAGGGTTAGGTAAAACAACGCTGGCTCAAATTGTTGCCAATGAAATGGGTGTCAATATGAAAGTGACCTCAGGTCCAGCCATTGAACGCAGTGGTGATTTAGCAGCGATTTTAACATCACTAGAACCAGGCGATGTCCTTTTTATTGATGAAATCCACCGATTACCACGTGTCGTTGAAGAGGTTTTATACGCCGCAATGGAAGATTATGTCATTGATATCGTCATTGGTAAAGACCAACAAACCAGGTCTATCCGAATTGACTTGCCACCATTTACCCTCATTGGTGCAACCACTCGATTTGGCGATTTATCCGCACCACTTAGAGATCGTTTTGGCGTGGTATTGAGATTGTCATTTTATAATGTAGACGATCTAGCCATGATCATCAAACGTACCTCAGGTGTGTATAAAACAGACATTTATGAAGATGCCATCTATGAACTTGCAAGGCGTTCAAGAGGCACACCTAGAATCGCAAACCGTTTATTTAGACGTGTCAGAGATTTCGCAGAAATCATCGGCGATGGCAACATTACACAACACATTACCAATCATGCACTAGAAAAACTAGGCATCGCATCTAATGGGTTAGATCATACCGATAAGCGCTACTTAAGTGCCATCATCGATAAGTTTAATGGCGGGCCAGTCGGTCTTGAATCGCTTGCTGCCACCATCGGTGAAGAAATCACCACCGTTGAAGATGTCTATGAACCCTATTTATTACAAGAGGGCTTTATCAAACGAACGTCTAGAGGTCGTGTTGCGATGCAAAAAAGCTACGACGCGTTAGGCAAAAAATACTTAAAAGGATTATTTGAAGCATGAAAACCAGTGAATTTGATTTTTATTTACCAGAAACATTAATCGCTCAACACCCACTTGAAAGTCGTGATCAATCACGCCTTTTTGTTGTCGATAGAAAAAGTGAATCGTTTGCCCATCACCATTTTTATGACATATTAAATGAACTATCTGATCAAGATGTGTTGGTCATCAATAACACCAAAGTCATGCCTGCCAGACTAATTGGGTCTAAACTTGATACCAATGCAATGATAGAGTTATTATTGCTAGAACAAAATGGCAATACATGGGATGCGTTAGTCAAGCCAGGTAGAAGGGTCAAAGTTGGTACGGTTGTTTCCTTCGGTAATGGCTTATTAAAGGCATTATGCGTAGGTGAAAAAGAAGAAGGCATCAAATCGTTTGAGATGATGTTTGATGGTATCTTTTATGAAGTCCTTGATCAACTAGGACAAATGCCATTACCACCTTATATCAAAGAACGTTTGGCTGAAAAAGACCGATATCAAACGGTGTATGCCAAGGAAATTGGTAGTGCAGCTGCACCAACTGCGGGCTTGCATTTTACCAAAGATTTGATGCAAAAAATCAAAGAAAAAGGCGTTGAAGTCATTGAAGTCACGCTGCATGTCGGTCTTGGTACATTTAGACCAACCTCAGCGGATGACATCAAAGATCATCACATGCATGAAGAGTTATATGTCATTTCTGAACAGGCTGCAGGTAGGTTAAACCAGGCAATGGCTAACCAAAAGCGCATTGTTGCCGTTGGGACAACCTCGGTTAGAACATTGGAATCCAATTATCAAGATGGCAAATTTACTGCCGGGGCATATCGAACGAAAATTTTCATTTACCCAGGCTATCAGTTCAGAACCGTTGGTGCGCTAATAACAAACTTTCATTTGCCAAAATCGACATTAATCATGTTGGTATCTGCATTTAGCTCTAAATCGTTGATGTTAAAGGCATATGAAACAGCCGTTAAAGAGCAATACCGATTCTTTTCATTCGGCGATGCCATGTTCATAAAATAAAAAATCAGCAGTCATTTTGATTGCTGATTATTTTTTTTAGAATATGAATGAACTAACCAGTGCGATTAACCCCACCGTTAAGACGTAAATGCCAAAATATAATAAATGATTGGTCTTTAATTTCTTCATCACGAGATTAGCGGTAATATAGGTTGTGAATAAAGTTGCGATAAACGCTAAGATATAACCAACTAAATCAATTTCCACCGACGCTTGTGTGACATCCATAATGGCTAAAATAGAAGTTGGAATGGATACGATGATATAACATAAGAATGAGAATTTCAGCAATGCCTTTAAGGATACACGTCTGAATAATCCACCAATGATGGTTGAACCACTTCTAGATACACCTGGTAATATCGCAATTGACTGGAACAATCCAATGGTGATTGCGTCTGTAAATGAAATCTCAGCCTTAGCATCTGTGACATTGCGGTTTTTATAGATATATAACAAGAACACACCCGTTACCATCAATGCGATTCCAACAGCGAATAGTGTTTTAAACTCATCCATATAATCTTTAAACAATAACCCGGTAATGCCGATTGGTATAACAGCGATTAACAATTTCAAAGCATAATCAAATGCCGGTTTTTTAGTCGTATCTTTCTTAAAAATAAACTGAAGATTATCCGTAAATAACGCCCACAAATCTTTTCTAAAATAGATGACCATGGCGATTAACGATGCCATGTTTGTAAACATCTCAAAGCCTAGTCCAGGTAGCTTTAAACCTAGGATGTGCTGAAATAAAACCAAATGACCAGAAGACGAGATTGGTAATATCTCCGTGATCCCTTGGACGATGCCTAAAAAGATATATTTTAATAATTCTATAAAGTTGGACATAAAAAAACACCTCTTAAGGCAATTATACCATGATAATTAGGCATTTGTATTTACATATTTGCTTGTAAAAACCGCCTATTAAACGTATAATCATAATGGAGGGGTGATCCTATGTTTTTAACAACCTCAATAGATGCGTCTACAGTAATCACAATCTTAATGCTGAGCGTATTGGTTGTCATCATCAGTTTAAACCTATATTTAAGAAGTGCTAAAAAAAATCAAACAGAAAAAAAGGTATCACTCGCTTATATCGAAGTATTAAAAGAAGCGCTTGGCATCGATAATTTAGTATCTGTAAAAATTGAACACGAACGTGTCAAATTTTTAATTAAAGATATTAAAAAGGCAGACTTAAAATTACTTAAAGGCTTTTCAAAAGAAGGTGTCTTCGTTAAATCCAAAGAGATTACGATGACATTCGATCAAAATCCAAAAGAAATTAAAAGATTAATAGAAAGAGGTATTGAGGATGGAAAGAACATTTAAAGTTATCGCAGAAAATGGCATACATGCTAGACCAGCAACTAATTTAGTGACGCTTGCAATGCGTTTTGATGCAGACATCTGGTTAATCGCAAACGACAGAGCAGTTGACATGAAATCCATCATGGGTGTGATGTCACTTGGTATTTATAAAGCAGCAACATTTAAAGTTAAAACATCTGGTTCAGATGAAGAAAAAGCACTAGAGGCCATCACTGAGTTACTTGTAAGAGATAACTTAGGCGTGATTTATGAATAAGCTTTTTGAAATCATCAAGGGTATGTTTATTGGTCTAGCCAATATCATTCCTGGTGTCAGTGGCGGCACAATGGCCGTCATTTTTAAAATCTATGACCGCCTAATTAACGCTATCGCCGATATTTATAAAACACCACTTAAGTCACTAAAATCCCTTATTTATATATTAATAGGCATGGGTTTAGGGGTAATCTTAGGGGTATTTGGTATATCCTATGGCTACGAAAAAGTACCATTCATCACGGTATTTATTTTTGTCGGGTTAATTCTCGGTGGATTAAATCCAATCTATAAAATGGTGGATCGTTCATTTTACCGTATGCCAAACATCATCGGTTTTTTAATAGCTTTTATCGTCGTTGTTGGGCTACCGCTATTAAAAACAAGTGGTAGCATACAAAGCGGACTCATTTATTACATCATGTTATTTTTAGTTGGGATGATTACTGCAATCACCATGATTGCCCCAGGTATCAGTGGGTCAATGGTGTTATTGATCATCGGTTATTATACGCACATACTAGATTTGGCAAAACAAACCATTGAAGCAGTGGTAACGTTCGACATCCAAACTGTATTAAATAACTTATTTCCAATCTTATTATTGGTTTTAGGGTTTGTTTTTGGGGCAATCCTATTTTCAAAGCTCATCAAACTCATCCTAGTAAACTATGAAACCATGTTTTATTCAAGTATTCTAGGTTTATTGGTCGCAAGTCCAATTGCCATTATATACTTATTAAATGAAACCAATCCAATCTTAAACACCCCTATGCTAGAAGTCATCATTGGCTTAGTATTAATGACAGGAGCGGCATATTTAGCATATGTCATAATCAAACAAAGTGAGAACGAAGAAAGTAAAACAAGCGAAAGAAACAATTGAATCCTCTGATTTAATCATACAAACACCTAGAATCATCAAATCGGATTTACCGATTGTATTAGAAATTGGTAGTGGCAAAGGCAAATTTATCGTTGAGTTGGCTAGCCTTCATCAAGATAAATATTTTGTTGCGATGGAGCGTGACATCAATGTGTGTTACCGTATTTTAGAAAAACAACAAGACCTAAAACTACCCAATTTAGCCATCATTCCAATTGATGCTAAAGATTTAAACCTATATTTCAATCCGAATTCAGTAGAAAAGATTTATTTAAACTTTTCAGACCCATGGCCTAAAGCAAGACATCATAAAAGAAGGCTTACCGCTGAAAGTTTCTTAAAAATATATGAATCGATTTTAACAACAGACGGTGAATTAGAATTTAGAACAGATCACTTAGATTTATTCAATGATTCGATTGAATATCTAAAGACATCCAGCTTTAAAATCACGTGGCAATCACTAGATGCGCCATTAAGAACCGCTGTATCTGAATATGAACTAAAGAAGCGAGAAAATGGTCCAATTTATGGATTTATTGCAAGGAGGCAAGTATGATTGATCCAATTTATGAAAAATTAATGAGTGCATTTGGGATTTCTGCCTACGAGAACGGCGTATTCCATATCATGCATGAAGAAATGAAAAAATACCCTAACTTTGAGATTCATGTCGATAATTTAGGTTCTATTTTTGGTGTTAAAAAATCAAAACAACCAAATGCCAAAACGGTGATGTTTGCTGGTCACATGGATGAAGTCGGCTTAATGATTTCTGATATTTTAGCAAACGGTGCCATCAAAGTCATACCAATTGGTGGATTAGTGCCTGAGGTATTCATCTCTCAACAATTATTTGCAGAAACCAAAAAAGGCTTAGTGCCTGGTATTATTGGGTCTGTCCCACCACATTTAAGCAAAGCCCAAGGCACAGATTTTCAAGACCTGATTTTTGATATTGGTGCAAACTCTAAACAACAAGTATTAGAATCTGGCATCGAAGTTGGCGATATGGTCTTACCAAAAAACCAATTCACCTATTCTTATGATCAAACCAAAATCATGTCCAAAGCGGTTGATAACCGTTGGGGTTGTGGGATGGCGTTAGAATTGATGAGAGACTTTAATGATGTTGACCTACCATTTAATTTGATTGTTGGCGCAACCGTCCAAGAAGAAGTCGGATTAAGAGGTGCTGGTACAGCTGTATTTAAGTTTAAACCAGACATGTTTATTGCGATGGACGCATCACCTTTAAATGATTTATCTGACCCTAAAGCATCCGGTAAAATGGGTGAAGGGTTCTTAATTAGACTATATGACCCAAGAAATATCATGGGCCCAAAACTATTTAAATATTTCAAATTTGTTGCAGAAGATGAAAACATCAAACACCAAGTTTATATCGCAAAAGGTGGTACCGACGCAGCAAGAGCACTAGATTCAAATGATGGCATTATTGCGACAACCATCGGCTTACCTGCAAGATACATCCATTCAACCATTGCGATGTTTGATGAAAAAGATCATGAAGCTGCATTTAAAATGGCTAGAGCTTTGATCAACCATTTAACCAACGAACAAATTTCGAAATTTCAAAATCCTTTGCTATAATGAACATATAAGAAAGGGGATTTTTATGCTAACAAGAAAACTATCCAATGGTGTATTGATGCCTGTACTAGGGCTAGGCACCTTTAAAGTTGGTGAGGGTAACGAAGCCTATGATACGGTATTAGAGGCACTCAAATTAGGTTACCGTCACATCGATACCGCTCAGCTTTATGGCAATGAAGCATCTGTCGGTAAAGCAATTAAAGATTCTGGATTAAAAAGAGAAGACATTTTCATCACGACAAAATTGGCATCTAGCAAACTAGGTTACCAAGAAGCCATCGATGAATTGAACATCTCTTTAGAAAAACTAGGGACCAATTATGTCGATTTGTACCTGATTCACTGGCCATCACCATCTGATGAACTCAATCAACAAACCTGGAAAGGGATGGAAGTGTGCTATGAACAAAAATTAGCACGCGCAATTGGGGTCTCAAACTTTAAAATCCATCACATGGATGCTATTTTAAAGATTGCGAAGATTACACCAATGGCAGACCAAGTTGAATTACACCCAGGGTTATACCAATTACCACTTCAAAACTATTTAAACAAGTTGGGGATTGCGTTAATCTCATACGGTCCATTTATGAAAGGCGAAATATTCGACCAAAATGGCCCATATTATCAAACCTTAAACCAAATTGCGACCAAGCATCAAGCAAGCGTTGCACAGGTGGTGGTTGCATGGGGACTTGCTAGAAACATATTCATGATTCCTAAATCTGTCACACCTAAACGCATCAAAGAAAACTTTGATAGTTTGAACGTAAAACTTGACAGTGAAGACGTATTAGCCATCAATAACTTGAACCGAGGCAAACGCGTTTATACAGACCCTGACAACAATTCATACGTAAAACAAGCATAACAATTATATAAATAGACTTCTAAGTCACGTTATCTCGTATAACGATTGACTTAGAAGTTTTTTCTCTTAATATTGTCATTCTTGTAAATAAATGCTACTATTTAGTTAAAAGGAAGTATTTTTATGAATATTGCAATAGTTGGTGTTGGTTCAATAACCGCTAAATATTTAGCAGTTTTGCAGCATAATCAGACAATAAAAGTCAAATATATATGCGATGTTCTTGAAACTGACTTAGTAAGAACTTACAAACATGCTTATAGATACACGAATGATTATAAAGAGATTCCATTAAAAGAAATAGATGCTGTATTTATTTTAACGCCACCGGCTACCCACTTGGATATTGCTAAGTATTTTATTGAAAATCACGTTCAAATATTCATTGAAAAGCCACTGGTAAGTAATTATGAAGAGCTCAAGTTTTTCAGAACCCTTTCAATAAAATCTCAAAGTAAAATATATATTATTTTCCATTGGAGATTCGGCAGTGAAATCGCTTATCTAAAAGACAAACAAACTATTTTTGATGACTTTGACTCAATTGAAATTTCAATTCAAGATCCTTACTATGATGGCACAATTATGCCAAAAAAACGCCAACTTGGTGGTGCTTGGCTAGATAGTGGTATCAATGCATTAAGTTTTCTTTCCAATTTTATCGATATAAAGAAGCTTCATTTGACGCGTAAAATCTCAAAAGTAGATGAAAACACTGGTTTGGATTACATGCAAGAAAGGTGCTACCATTATGATCACGGCAATATTTGCATAAAAATAAATTGGACAGCAGATACCGATCAAAAAATGACAATCATTAAAAAGAAAAATCAAACAATCACGATAAATCACTCAGCACAATGTATCTATTTGAACAGCGAAAAGGTCTATGAAGATCATAGGTATCCCCGATTGTTCACGCACTACAACAATTTCTTTAACAGTCTAGATAGATTATCCAGTAATTTAGACACAGCTGTTTTGATTCATAACATTCTCTTTGAATAGAAAGGCGCAAACTATGAAAGAAACCAACAAAAACAAAATCTTGCTCTATTATTATCGTAAGTTTATGGAGAATCACATTTTAAAAGCGTTTATATTAGCATCCATATTGGTTTTTTTTCTTTTCAAATATTATAGATTAACCCTAGATGTCATTTTACCAGCGACAATTGGTTTTCTATTATCTAAGTTTCTATTCATGACTTACATAGCCTATGTTTCGAAAAGAGAAGATCGTTTAAAAAGTATTGAAAATCCTGACGTTTTGTCCAAAATTTATCCTGACGTTTTACCGATAATGCTAGTTGAAAACGGAATTTCTTTACCACTATATTTTTCAGACGTTTTGATGATTGATGAGAGACAGGTTAAATTCACGCTCTCGAATGAATCGTTTCGATTACCAATATTTATCGAAATGAATCAACCACAATTGTTAAAAGCACATTTGATGAGTCACATCGAAAACAAGAACACGTTGCGTCTTAAAGATATCGTGATTGAAGGTAATACCATCGAACTCAAAGTTCAAAAAACGTCATACTACAATCATTTAGTCACCAATAGAGCGATCGATTATGCCCTCTCGGAACATTTAACACTTAGAAAAATGTACGAACCTGGACCTACCATCAAACCACTTATTGAATCTGTTTTTTCGAATCATATTGGCATTAATCTCATGTTGATAACGAATGACCATTATACAGTTTGTCCTAAACGTAAGTATAATGCGACTTATTCGAAGAATCGATTAACATCATCTGTTGCAATTGGTTACGGTATCAAGTCTTATGAAGATGTATCACTGGCAGATATGAAGTTACAAATGCTGGCAGCGATTTATACCAAACTTCATATACCTGATCAACATATACCACATACGGATCAAATCGAGTTTATCGGGATAGCTCGAAGTATATACGAAGGCGGTAAACCACAGTTTTATTTTAAATGCGAACTACCAAATTTCTCATCACGTGATTTTGTTGAAATGACCAAATCGATTAATCAATCTCAGTATGACACCATACTTGATCAAGATAAATCTTATCACTTGGTAAATTTAAACGATATGAAGGTTAAAGATAAGTTTCAATTACTCGCTACTGAAGGAAATCAGTCACGTTATCATAAAGTCGAATTGTCATTTTTTATGAACTATTATTTTTATAGAAAAACTATTAAGAGTATATAAGATATTTCAAATCTTGTGTTTTTTCACCGGAATAAACTATTGTGTCTGTTTAATATATTACCAGGAGGTATAAACATGTTAAAACCTAAAGCAAACAAGATATTCACGGATAGAGTTGAACCTAAAGCGAAAATTGATAGATTAATTGAAGCCTTTAAGCTAAATAGTTTTACGAAAAAAATCTTGTGTTTTTATGGTATAGGTGGCATTGGTAAAACAAGATTTTTACGTGAAGTACGATATCTTGAACGAACCGAACAATCCATTCAGTTTGTTGCAATATCTTTGGATACGTACGAATTAGATAGTCCAGTCAAAATTTTGATAAGTATACGCAAACAACTTCAAGACATTGATTTAGTCTTATTTGATTATACATTAGCCCAGTATTATAAGAAAAATGGTCTATCATTCAGAGACTTAAGTGATATATTTGAAAGTACAAAATCGAGCGTATCGAACATTATGAAAGGCGTCGTTGAAACCGCTGGAGACTTTATTCCATACTATGGATTAATAAAACATGTACTAAAAAACATTAAAGATATTAATAAATATATTTCACTAAAAAAGTATGAACCAATTTTTGAAGAAATTGATGCGCTTGAGATTAGTGAGCTTTATGGTATATTGCCTAAAATGCTTGCGGATGCAATTAACGATGAAAATAAGCAGATAATTTGTTATTTAGACGACTACGATTCTTTAAGAACGAAGACAAAGGATAGGAACATTTCGGATAATTATGAGTCATGGTTGATGACACTATATCAGTCACTAAACAACATTTTTTTAGTAATCGCATCACGCGAAAAGCTAAAATGGGCAGTACGATATCCACAAATCGCTGGTGAAATAGAACAGTATTATATGAGTCGACTCTCCGATAAAGATTCATCTGATTTCTTGCATTCGATACCAATTGAAAATCCACCACTCATTGCACAAATTGTTAGTGTATGCAATGGACTGCCATTATGTTTAGACATGTGTGTCGATATATACATGGCTTCCGATAATAAAACTGAGACTCTATTCAATGATTTATCACTTCAATGTATTATCGAACGGTATTTGAGACATCTAAATGAAAGTGAACGATCGCTGACACTTTATTTATCCTATCTTTATAGTTATGAAATTGACTTTGTAAAGTTTTTAGCTCGGGAAGTCTCCATTTCCATACCAGATAATCTATTGACTGAGTATTTAGAGAAAACTTTATTTATAGATGTGGAACACTATAAGAAAATGGATAGTACAATAAAAGCACATATTTTTGAACAAAATCTTAACCATGACACTAAGGGCATATGTAAAATTTTAAAAGAATACCTAATCAAGCTACATGTTATCAATAATAAAGATTACCTGCATTACTTTAAACAATTAGTTTTTATTTATGGTAAAAACCAAGTTGAAATTGACCAAAGTGATATTGAATTTTTGACCTATGGCATCAGTAGATTTGCTGACCGTGGCTATGTTGCTCAAATAGAAGAAGTCATTTATCAAGCAAAATTGAACAATTCCAAATTAGAATCAGTCTATATTTACTTCTTGCTTATTAAATATCGTAAACAAGGCAAGATCCTGGAAGCTATGAAGCTTTTAAATGAAGTCGAGAAATATGAAAACCCCTCTATCTATGGAAAACAGCGTTTCTCATACCAACTCGTAAAAATAATGGTAAGACACCTATCTGGTGATTATGATAGAGCACAGAAAAGCTATGAGACTTTATTAGAGGACCACATGATCTTAGGCACTTTACATGAAGACAAACGGACCTATACAATTGCTTATATAAAATATTGTGATTTATTGTTTTTAAAAGGCCAATTTACCGTTGCACTAAACAAAGCTAATCAGCTTTCTTTGGCAGATATTGTCGAATCTGAGAACAAAATGGAACTGTTAAGAGTTAAAGGCCATATTTATCGGTTTAATTTTCAGCTTGAAAAGGCAGAAAATATATATCAGTATATTTTGAATAATGAATCAGCGGACGATATTAGAATTCAAGGGAACATTTATAATAACCTAGCTGAGACTTATCAGCTATCCAATCCTGAATTATGTATATTTTATGCGAGTAAATCAATTGAGATTAATACATTGATTCAATCACAAATCGAGCTTGGTAAGACAAAAACCGCATTGGTTTATGCGTATTCTAAACTTGGTGATTTTGATACTGCAAATACTTACTTCAAACAAAGTATGGAAATCCAATCAAGCAGTGGGTACCAGTCAGGTATTTTGTTTTCATTGGTTGCTTTTGTCTACCTCTCTTTTAAAATGGGGAAGTCACACAGTGAAATCCATCATGTTTTATTAGAAATTCAAGGACTTATCAATCGATTAAATGTTTATCGATTCTTGCAAGTGTTTATCAATCAAATGTATCCCCTTGATGACGTTATGTGTGATGCTGATTTTTTAGATTACACACAAATGATTGAAAATATCCACAATCTACTGTAAAAATGACAAGCCCTTTACATCTCATAAACGTCATTGAACCGTTAAGTACAATTGAATGATGATTCGAACTAACTTTCACGTGGCTTTATTCTTGTGTTTTTAATTGGCTAAGCTTATAATAATATCGTACTTATGGGACCCTTAGTGGCCTAAAAAGGAGAAAATATGAAAGACAAACGCATTTTTGAGATGGTTTTATTCTCAAGTTTTACAGCCATTATTTTGATAATGGCATTGGTACCATTTCTAGGTTATATCACATTTATACCTGGATTTGCGTCATTGACGATTATCCATATCCCTGTTATCATCGGGATGATGGTTTTGTCATTTAAATATGCTATGGGCTTATTTACGGTTTTTGGATTATCATCATTAATGATTGCATGGATCAGACCTGGTGGACCAGTTGATTATGCATTTCAAAATCCATTGATTTCAGTCGTCCCTCGCATATTGGCAGGCTTATTAGCTTATTTGGTATTTTTAGGATTAAAGAAATTAATCACCGTACCTAAATATGGCAAGTCACTCACATTCTTCACAGTGAGTTTGATTGCTATCCTATTTATGTATTTTGCTGGTCGTGGGTTATCCATTCAATTAGGGTGGAATATGGACATCATTGCCCCTATCATGCTTGTACTAGCTAGCGTTCTAGTTGGCTTATATTATTATTTGATTGAGAAAAATCAAGCAAGTGATACATTATTCGTACCAGCAACATTCATTACCACATCACTTGTGCATAGTTTGGTTGTGTTGGTATTTCTAGCAACTGTAACGGTCGCGCTACCACATCCAGAAATTGAAGGTCAAATGATTTGGTCAACTGTCCCTGATTACTTTGGGATTGCCGGTAGTGTCATCATTTATGGGTCACTTGGCACCAGTAGCTTAATTGAAGCATTACTAGCGGTAGTCATCGGTTCCCCGATTGCACTTGCCATTAGAAACTATATGAAAAGAGATTTAGTATGATATTATTAGTAGATGTTGGGAATACAGAAGTTAAAATCGCATTCAGTCAAAATCATGAGATAATTCAAAAATACCGTATTGCAACCGATAGAAATTTATCAGCAGATGCGTATTATATTTTGATTAAACCATTCATTGGTCAACATACCATTGAAAAAGTGGCCATATCCTCTGTTGTACCGCCAGTTACTAAAGCATTAAAAGAGTTATCCATCAAATATTTCAATATCACACCACTTGTCGTTGGTCCTGGGATTAAAACTGGGGTTAATGTCAAAACAGACTATCCTAAAGAAGTCGGTGCCGATTTGATTTGTGCAGTTGCAGGCGTTAGTGGCGATCAACCCACATTAATCGTTGACTTAGGGACTGCAACCAAATATATCTACACAGAAAAAAACACCATTAAAGGCGTTATTATCACACCAGGTGTCATGATATCAATGCGTGCATTGGTATCCAATACCGCTTTACTACCAGAGTTTGATTTAGAAGTGCCTCAAAAAGTATTAGGTACAAACACGATTGCATGTATGCAATCAGGGGTCACTTATGGGGTAGCTGCTCAAGTAGATGGGTTGGTCTCCCGTGTGGAAAAAGAAGTCGGTAAGAAACTTGCAGTCATCATGACTGGTGGGTTATCAGAAGTCATCTTACCACTTTGTGAAACTAAAGCCATTAAAGACGAACATTTGGTATTAAGAGGTTTATTAGAAATTTTGAATAAAAACTAACAGCTTCGGCTGTTTTTTTGTGGTCATTAAGGCCATTTTAGTTTATAATAGGTATGTAGGAGGTATAGTATGAACTATCAAAACAACTATCAAAATTGGGTAAATTATCCAAAATTAGACGACAATTTAAAAAATGAACTCGCAACCTTAGATGAAAAAACCATCGAGGATGCGTTTTATAAAGATATCGAATTTGGCACAGGTGGCATCAGGGGTTTAATGGGCCCTGGGACAAACCGTGTTAATCTTTACACCATCATGCGTGCAACATTAGGATTTGGTGAATATATCCTGAGTTTAAATGGCAACAAGCGCGTTGCGATATCGTATGATAATCGCTTGAATTCGGCTTTATTCGCGAAAAGAGCTGCTGGTGTATTGGCAACTTTAGGGATTAAAACCTATGTCACATCAGCATTAAGACCAACCCCATATTTATCCTTCATGACACGTCATTTCGCGTGTGATGGCGGGATTATGATTACAGCGTCACACAACCCTAAAGCATACAATGGCTATAAGGTTTATGACAGTGAAGGCTGTCAATTGGTGCCGCACTTGGCAGACGATGTCATCCAAAGAATTAGTAATATTAAAAATTATTTCGATATCGCCTTTGATGAAGAAAGCCCACTGATCGAGTGGATTGATGCTTCTTTTGATCATACTTATTTAGAACAAGTGAAAAAAATAGAACTTGAACAGTTTGAAACAAAACCACTAAAATTGGTTTATTCACCATTACACGGTGCAGGTGGGACATTGATTCCAAGCTTATTATCTGATTTAGGTTATCAAGTATTTCCACTTGAAAGTCAAATGGTCGTTGACCCGCTATTTGGTGCAACAGAGTCTTCAAATCCAGAAGAAAAACTGGCATATGAAGGGGCACTTGAGTATGCGAAAACAATCGATGCAGACTTGATTTTAGTCACAGACCCAGACGCCGATCGACTTGGTGTCATGGTAAAACATCATGGAAAATATGAATTCTTAACGGGTAATCAAACAGCCAGTTTGACTTTGCATTATGTCTTATCTAGACGCAAAGCTCAAAATATCATGCCTGAGGATGGGTATGTATTTACAACCAACGTGACAACACCACTGGTTGAGAAGATTGCAACCTCATTTGGCGCAAAAGTTGAAACCACTTTAACAGGTTTTAAATTCATTGGTGAAAAGGCAAAGCAAATTGAAGGGTCTGGCACCTATTTATTCGGTTGTGAAGAATCCTATGGTTCTTTAATTTCTGACTTTGTGAGAGATAAAGATGCCGTTCAAGCTGTCTATATGTTAGCAGAAATGGCAACGTTCCTAAATGAATCTGGTCAAACGCTTATTGATTACATGAACGAAGTCTATCAAACATATGGTTACTACTTAGAAGAAACCATCAACATCAACTTAACTGGTATCGAAGGGACTGCAAAAATTGAAAAAATCATGCAGCACTTTAGAACCTACCGTTTATCGATCAAAAACAAAGAATTGGTTCAAATTGATGACTGCTTATTAGGCTCTACATGGACTAAAACAGGCACCATGGATTTAGAATTACCAACATCGAATGTCTTGAAGTTTTACTATAGAGATGGGTCTTGGGTTGTATTTAGACCATCTGGCACAGAACCTAAACTAAAGATTTATTTCTCAGTGAAAGCACAAGATAAATCAGATGCACTAGATGCCTTAGACAATTATAAAATCATTGTTATGGGCTTAGTGAAGCAAATATAAGGAGCTTATTATGTATACGAATAGAAGAAAAAATGTGTTTAACCAAATGAATGAACATGGATTTGCTTGCTTTTTCTCTGGTATTGCACCATCAAAATCAGCAGACCAAGTGTATCCATTTGAAGTCAATCGTAATTTCTATTATTTAACCGGTATCAACCAAGAAGACGTTGTGTTAGTGATGTTTAAAGGCGCAGGATATGAAAAATCATTCTTATTCGTTGAGCCAATAGACCCTGTCCAAGCACTTTGGGTTGGTGAAGGGTTAACCAAAGAACATGCAAAAGAAATTTCTGGTGTCGATGATGTGTTAGACCGCAATTTGTTGGATGCAACGTTATCAAAATACCTACAAGATTCTAGAGCAGCTATTTTTGGTGAATTGAAGTATTTATACTTGGATTTAGAAAGAAGAGACATTAAACACCCTCATACCATTTCCAATCAATTCGCGTCTAAAATGCAAAACCTATATCCTAATCTAATTGTTAACAACTTACACCCACTATTAGGTGAGTTAAGAAGCGTTAAACATGAAAAAGAAGTTGCCTTAATCTCTGAAGCATTAGCAATTACAAAAACAGGGATTGAAACATTAATGCAACAGGCAAAACCTGGCATGCGTGAATTTGCCCTTGAAGCGCATTATAACTTCGTTTTAAATACGAATGGGGTAACACCATCATTTAATACGATTGCCGCAAGTGGATCAAACGCGACTATTCTGCACTATGAGAAGAATGATGCAGTGATGAAAGATAACGATTTAATCCTATTTGATTTAGGCGTTAAGAAAGACTTATATTGTTCAGATATATCTAGAACATTCCCAGTAAATGGCAAGTTTACTGCACGTCAAAAACAAATCTACGAGATTGTACTAGAAGCGAACAAAAAATCGATTGACATGCTCAAACCTGGCGTGACATTTAAAGAGTTTAATGATTTTGGTAGAAAGATTCTAGCAGAAGGCTTAATGAAAATTGGCAAAATCAACTCAGAAGATGAAGTCTTGAAATACTATTATCACTCATTAGGCCACTTCTTAGGCTTAGATGTCCACGACGTCGGTAATTACACCAAACCATTTGAAAAAGGTCAAATACTGACCGTTGAACCTGGTTTATACCTGGCAGATGAAGGCATCGGCATTCGTATTGAAGATAATATCTTATTAACCGAACAAGGTCATATCAATTTATCACAATCCATCATCAAAGAAATTGTAGATATTGAATCATTCATGTCGAAAAAGTAAATAATCAAAAAGAAGTTGCCAAAACTTCTTTTTTTTTGAAGTAAAATGCCTATGCGCCAGATATGTATTGGATAGGAGGTAGATTATGAAGAAATTAATGATACTATTATTGTTTTTAGTGATGTTTTCAATTAAAAATATCGATGTTAAAGCGGATTCTGATTATCAAGCGTTTGAATCCATCGAAATCTATGAAGGTAAGTTTTTGAAGGATTATACGAAATCAGAGTATAAATCCTATTATAAAAAGGTGTCGAAAAGGAAATTTGCAGGCTGGCGCATCAATGTGGTTCACGAAGATTTAAAGGTTGTTTATAAAACGGAAACCATTTTTTCTTATTACAATGACGGTACCACCTCGATTAAATACGAGTATAAGTTTGAAGGGACCAACACCAGTTCAAGGAGCATTACATCCACAGGTGAAATTGGCATCAATGTGACTGGACCAATTAAACAGTTTAAGGGTGGACTAGATGCGAAACTGAAAATCACATCCACGTATGAAACCACAAACAAAGAAACAGAAACCTTTAAAATGCAAATGGAAATTGACCCACAAACCATGACGAATTTATACATCCATGGTGAAGGCTTGATTACCAATGGGGTGGCATGTCGGTACTTCATGTGGATACCATTTGAAAAAGGTGGGTTTGAGGTTTTCGTCATTACCACCCAGTACTACCGAATGGAGAAGGTGAAAATATGAGAAAAATTGGCACAGTGATCATTGCTTTATTGATTGTTGCTATTGTCTACCTTAATATCAGAGCAATTGAAGAACCCGTCTCAAAGAAACTCTTGGTGCAACAAACACTCTATGCAATCACCACAGATGACAGTCAAATACAGGTGCCTTTATATGTCAACCAAAAGACCGTATTAACATCAGTTGAAGCCATTGATACCGTTTATATTCACAATATCGATGAATCTTTGAAATTAAAAGCCACTACAGTAGATATTCAAGCGGGTGGGAAAAAATCCTATTTAAATGAAACGTATTTGTCTTACTACTTTAAATTAGGTCTACCTAAACTAGAAATGGATTTATATATGAAAGAAGCCTATTTGACGATTACGTTAAAAAATGAAGAAAGGTATACAATCGCCATCGGCAGGCTATCCATCTTTCATACTGTAACAGATGACCAAATCGATATATTGACACAATTTGGAACAAACGAAAAAGCGGAATATCGGCTTTCTAGCATCACACTAGACATCAAAGCGAATTCACCGGTGATGATTACCAATGTATTTTACACAGTCAATCAGTTTGTCCAAATCAACCAATCAATCACGAACCGGCAGGAAGTGGTGGTTTTAATCCCAACGGATGTGTTTTTATATAAAGAAACGGCCTTAAAAATACAATACGAAATGGATGGTATCACTTATGAAAAAACATTTAATCTATTTAGATATTTTGACCGCGTTACGAGGACATTAGATGATGAACATATCAATCGAATCTACGTCATTAATTGAGTTTAAAAATGCATCAAAAGCCTATGGGGATAAAGTCATCTTAAAAGGATTTGATAAATGCTTTCATCCAGGGACTCTCACCGTCCTTAAGGGTCAAAATGGCACTGGTAAATCGACACTATTAAAAATATGCATGAACCGTGTTAAATTGGATGATGGCGACATTATGATTAAAAAAGGGATTAAATGCCGCTATATGCCTGATTATGTCGACTTACCTTATGCAGACATGCCTTTAGGGTTTATTAAATGGATGTTATCGGTGATGAAAGTGGATTTGGATTTATTATTCTTAAGTGAATTGGATATCGATATGGGCAAAGAAGTATCGAAGTTATCAAAGGGCAATAAGCAAAAGCTATTACTATACCTATCATTGGTTGGCAAACCAGATATTGTGTGTTTAGACGAACCGTTTACTGCACTAGACCAAAAGAGCATTAAAATTGTCACAAAAAGAATTCATCAACTCGTCTCACTTGGTACCTGTGTGCTGATTTCTACCCATGATTTAAAATCATTTAAGCAGCATCCTTTTGAGGTGATTGATTTTGATGACGCTCTTCACATATAATCTCATCAAACCACTTAAAAGATTTGAAATCATCGTCATAATGGCCTCAAGTCTATTTTATGTGGCTTGTTTGCTTTATTTCGCTTCATTGTTTGATCCATTACTAGATCAGTGGTTGAATATGTCTGACAACAAGCGCTATTATCAAACACAATCTGCTTATATCATCTGGATATTGTATGGCGCATTGATTGTGATCAAGTCACATCATATATTGCCTGAAAATGAGCTTTACCTTTGGGTTCATATGAAGTCTAAATACCTTTATGCCAAGTATGCGACCTATTATATTCAGTTGTTGATGTATTATCTTTTGATCTATGGGGTTTGCCAAGTGATTTACTATCTTGCGTTTGATGATTATTTAG
>Ga0265295_1004227_pt1 | contig 19556 bp, 21 predicted proteins | sample Munlansysbiofilm_FD_192503 | JGI IMG/M metagenome (GOLD analysis project Ga0265295, IMG submission 192503) | Leachate microbial communities from a municipal landfill in Southern Ontario, Canada - Methane capture system biofilm | ecosystem: Engineered > Solid waste > Landfill > Unclassified ... | reverse complement strand
CTTTTTTCCGTTTCCATGTATGGCATCAAAGCAATGTCCTAAAAACGGCGTTCAATGAACTCTCGCACTGTCCACCAAAAACTCCATCCCAACCCTTCCGATATTCTCCAAATGGATATGATTTTTTGCATCTATAATTTCATTGCTGACGTCGGAAACATTCGGAAGGCGCTTCGGCTTCATCAAGCTCTTTACGCGAAGTGATTTTTTTGAGTTTTAAGCCCGATATATCATCAAGAGGAGTTTCCCCATCTTTGTCAAACGCTATCATCCCCAAACCTGTGATTTCGGCATTTTAGCTATCATCGCTTTTGCTTGTGTGAGCATCTTTTTTTGTGCTTCACTACCTAGGGCTTGATCTTCCAAAGCTGAAGTCTGCAGCACTCGCTCTACAATCTCCTGTGCTTTTTTTTCAACCTGAGATTTATAGAGCGATTTTGCAGAGTGTTTGGGTTTTATAGAGAGTTCACAATCCAAAGCCATAGCAATCTTTTCAAGCGTGCCAAATGAGACATCATTCCCCGCAAACGTTCGCTTCACGGTCGCGATTCCGATGCCTGCACGCGTAGCGATAGATTCATAAGGAATAGAGAGTGCCTCTTTTTGATTCTTAAGTTCATTTAAAATTAAAGTTTTATACATTAGTGCTTCCTCAGAGTATCATTTCTAATACCATAATATTACCATAAAGTATCATATATGACCCTACATGCTATGACTCATTCCAAGTCTTTCCTCATAAAGCTCTTTAAGCCTTTGAAGTCCCGTTGCCACTTCCTCTTTCGTGGCATGTGTGTAGTTAAAGCGTATCTCATCATTATGAGCTACATCTAAGTAAAATTCACTTCCTGGGACATATGCCACTTTATGTTTAAGTGCTTCATACACCATCGCTTTTGTGTCAACATTTGGCAGGCTTCCATAGAGGAACATGCCACCTTGCGGCATCTCAAAAACAAACTCGCCAAGCGTTTTTCGGAGCGTTTTTGCGAAATGTTCCATCTTCTTTTTGTAAGCCTCACGCAACGACTCAAGGTGCATTTTGTAGCGCGTCGCATCTTGTAAATAGGCATCTAAAATATATTGCGATATCCCGCTACTATGAAGGTCGATGGTCTCTTTTATCATCGTAAATTTTGCGATGAGCTCTTCGCTCGCACGTACCCAGCCGATGCGCAGACTCGGCGAAAGCGTCTTTGAAAAAGAGCCCAGATGCATGCTGTTATTTGGCACTAACTGGCTGATGCTTTTGGACTTTTGCCTAAAGTAGAGCTCACTGTATGGAGCATCTTCTATGAGATAGCCTTGATGTCGCAACACCGTTTTGGCAACGGCATCTCTCTTTTCTTGTGTATAGAGCGAGCCTTTCGGGTTTTGAAAATCGGGGATGAGATAAGCGAGTTTACTCTTTGCGAACTCTCTCTCAAACGCTTCTACCTCAAGTCCGTCATACTCCAAAGTAACGGGTTTCATAGCCAAATTGTTCATTCTAAAGATATTCACCGCCCCTAAATACGAGGGTTTTTCTATGATAATCTCCTGATTCTGAAAATATTTGGCGATGATATAGAGTGCTTGTTGGCTTCCCGTTGTTATCAAAATATTGGACGCCTTTGTCTCAAACCCCTCATCGTTGTAAAACTGTGCTATCTTTTCGCGAAGCGGTAATATACCGCTGCTAACGGTATATTGGAAGTGTTTTTTGTTTTGAAAAACCCCGTGGGCTGCTTGCGCCAAATCTCCAAGCGGAAAGAGATTTTCATCAGGCAGTCCCCCTGCGAAAGATATGGTTTGGCTGTCTATGGATTCGAGTATCTCTCGTATAAACGATCTTTTCATCTTTTACCTCACTTTTTTTCGTTATTGTAGAAAAAAAGGAGCTCTTTATTCTTTCTTATTCTTGCTAAAAAAATTACCTATTTTTGCTCAAAATAGTAATAAATATTGCTACAATACATGCCATGAAGAAAGATACGATAGAAAAACAGAGAAAAATCGCCAATGATCTCATCTACTACATCTACAAACACATAGATACCGACATCAATCTCGACACCCTCTCCCAAGAGCTCCATGTCAGCAAGTTTCACATGCATCGGCTTTTCAAGGAAGAGTTTGGGCAAAACATCTATGAAATGATCATGTCTATCAGACTCCAAAAAGCCTCTAGCTTACTTCTGACAAATAAAAACTCCACTATTACGGAAATCGCAAAAATGTGCGGTTACTCCTCACAAAGCGCTTTTATACGGGTTTTTAAACAGAAATTTCAGATGACCCCTAAAGAGTGGAAAAACGGTGCCTACAAAAAATTCGCCGATGCCATTTTGACAACATCGCCCAGCGCATCCAAGGCAAATACAGATTTTTCAACTCTCAGCCCCGCCATCGTTACCATGCCGACCATGCGCGCCTACTACATACGTCACAAAGGCTACAACACCTCGATCAAAGAGACGTGGCAGAAACTCCAGACATGGCTTTTGTGCAATAAAATCCAAAACTTTCGTCAACTCGGTCTGCACCATGACAACCCGACCATCACGCCCCTTAGCGAGTGCCGTTACATAGCATGTATCGTCGTCGATGAAGAAATTCCACATGCCACACTCCCCACAATGTTCATCCCCGGCGGTGTCTATGCAAGGTTTGATTTTGAAGGAGTTTACGGAGATATCTTACGGTTTATGAATTGGGTCTATTTTGAATGGCTCATCAATAGCAGCTACGAAACGACGACAAACCCCTCCTACGCCATCTACGAAAAAAATCATTTTTTATCCGAAGATGCCACATTTAAGGTGAGTTACTATATTCCGATCAGGTATTTGTGAGTTCACTTTTCATTCTTTGTTGATTCGCTAACTCAGAATCCCCGTTTTCCAAGTACATAAGCCTCTTCAAGCCACTCTTTACGTTTCGTATCGGTTGATTTACTCACTCCCGTAAGACATTTTCTACGCACTGATCCAAATCCGCAAAAGTGGAGAATCGCACTTCTTAGCGTATGCCAAAAAGCATCCCTGTACATAAAAAAAGTCCATAAAAACGGTGCATCCTGCGTATAAATTATACTTGCCGTTTTTCCCTGTAAAAGTCCTTTACATCTTATCTCTTGGCATGTAAAAGCAAAATCGGGAAGCAACACTCTGTCAAAATAGCCTTTGAGCAAAGCAGGCATGCCTCCCCACCAAAAAGGTAGTACCAAAACAAGATGATCGCACTGACGTAAAAGCTCCTGCTGTCGTACCAAATCGGGTTCTAACTCCATCCGTTTTGTGTATCCGTAATGCAAAATGGGGTCAAACTCCAAATCTCTCACATGAACCAAATTGACACTATTGCCCGCCGATACGGCACCTTGTTCATACGCATGTGCAAGCGCATGGCAAAAACTTACCTCATGCGGATGTCCGTTTACGATTAAAATATTTTTCATTGCATCTGCCTTCAAAATAATATTAGAAGATATTTTATACAATACGGTACTTTATTTCAAGAACATACCAAAAAGTACCATACACACTAAAAGGTAACTATATGCACGATGAAACTCTCTTTAACTGCCCTTTTGAACTTACGCTCGAACTCATCGGCGGGAAATGGAAAGGGCTGATTTTATGGCATCTTCACGATAAAAAAGTATTGCGCAACGGACAAATGCTGCGTCTCATGCCAAACATCACCCAAAAAATGTTGACGCAACAGCTGCGTGAGATGGAAAAGCACAAACTTGTCCAACGCGTCATTTATGAACAAATACCGCCTAAAGTAGAATACAGCCTAACACCTCTTGGTGAAGCGCTCCGTCCCATTCTTGAACATATGATCGAGTGGGGAATCGTCTATGCTCGTGAAAATGCTATTCCTCTTTCATGTGAAGCGTAAATTTCACTGTCTCTTTGATGGAATAATTTTTGCTATCGTAGTTTCAATAAAATCATAAATTGAAGAGGCTACTATGGAGATTCCGTCAATTTCCGTTAATTCGTTAACACCCGTTGAAGCACCGCAAAAAAAATTATTTGATTCTAGAATCCAAGAGATTAAAGACAATCTCAGTAGATCAAACGAAATGCAAAGAGAACAAGCTCTTGAAATCCAAGCACAAACTCAAGCACATACCGTTTATCGCTCCGGAAATGAAATTATAGGTGTTCTTTGGCAGGATGGAAGCACGAGTTTTAGTAGCAATTCATCGGCAGCAACTCAAGCGATTCTTAACGCATATAACTCCAATGAGATGCAAAATCTCAAAGGTCAAGCCTTAACGGATAAAATAGCGCAAATTATAGACAAAGCGTTTTCGGAAAAATACGGTTCAAAAGTTGACGCACAAACATATACACAAAACGATGCCCCAAATCGAGGATACCTGTCGCATCAAATTGAGTGGATGCAAAACTATTCTTCGCTTTCAAATAAACTTGAAAATCTTTACGCATAATAAAGAGATGCCAAGAAACTTGACTTGGTAAGAGAGATCAATGAGCGTCACAAATATACTGCCGTAAAAATCGTTTCTATTGTATACAAATGAGTCTCATGTACCCTCAACACACAGCTAGAACACTTTCTCTTTCCAAATCAACGCACAAAACATTCGGTTTGAGTAAAAAACGGTAATAAACCCAATACACAAGCAATCCGAAGTACGTCATCAGCCCTACGAAGATAAACAATACGCCCAGGTTAAAATGCTTTTTATGAACCGTTAAAGTGCTTTGCGTGCGTTCTATTGGCATGTAGCCGTTTTGGTAGAGCATCTCATCGATTATTTCGATTTTTTTGGGTGCATCCATCTCTGCATGGGCGATTTTTTCGGCATATTCTGCAAAGGTTTGTATATTCTGGGCGTAGTTTTTACGATCCCAAAAAAAGGTGATGATGCCAAGCGGCAATATAAACATTATAAAAATCGTGCTCATACCGTGCTACTTTTTCAGCGTTGCCCAAGTGTTTTAAGCGTATCTTCGGCGATGAAGCGCGCAGGCAAAAGCCGATAAAAAGCGTTTCTTAGTTTGCAAAAAAGCGGTGAAGAGGATTGCGCTATTTTGCCGATAATGTAGAACTTGTTTTTTATGGCTTCTACTCTTTTGTATCGTCGTTTTTCAAAAGCCTGCAATGCACTTTGAATGCTCTCGCTCGTATCTAAATAGTACGCCAAAAGTTCGGCATCTTCAAGCCCCATCGCCGCGCCTTGACCGAGGTTTGGCGTGACGGCATGTGCGGCATCGCCGATAAGTACGACGCGATCTTTGGCGATACAAATTTGAGAGAGGTCTTTAAGGGCATCAAACCTTGTTCTAAGCGGCTCTTTAAGTGCCTGCGCAATCATGTGCCAATCTCCCTCAAACGCTTCGCATCGCTGTAGCAGCTCTTGGGTGCTTGGCATGTGGCGTGCGTCGTACTCGTTTGCGTTTAACAAAATATAGGCATAAAGTTCACCGTTTTGCATCGGCATGTAACCCGCTCTTTTGCCGACTCCGAAATACTCAAAGATGCCGTTTTTCGTAAAATTTTCGGGCGTCTTGGCGATAAATCTCCAACATCCTTGCTTAGCGTCTCGAAGCGGAATTTCTCCGAAAATCGCTTTTCTTACTGCGGAGTGGATGCCGTCCGCGCCGATAAGCAGATCGTAGTGCTTCACGCTGCCGTCGTCAAAAACCGCCTCGACACCCTGCGGCGTTTGTCTGACCTGTATCACTTTTGTCGCTGTTTTAATCTGCGCTTTGTTGATGCTACTTGACAAGATGTTTATCAACCCCTCTCGATCAATGCCGTAGGTCGCATAACCGCTTTTTACTTGCACATAATCAAGATCACATGCCACGACGCTCTCGCCTTTTTCGTCAAACGCACTCATGGTCGAGAGTTTCACACCCGCGTGTTCCACTTCGTTTTTAAGACCCAAATTCTCCAAAACACTCACCGCGTTAAACCCAAGCAAAATCCCCGTCCCGTCCGAGTGTATGGTATCGCTTTGCTCTACAAGCTCTGGAGAGAAACCTTTGTTCTCCAAAGCCCTCATCACACTTAGCCCTGCGATACCGCCGCCGACGATTAAAATTTTGTAGTTTTTCATTTCTATTGCTTTTTAAAAATTTCTATCGAGTATAGATGATTATTCAATTTTTTAGTGTGATTGAGATCCCATTAAAAACTGGAACCATAATTGCTTGTTATATTACAACACAAAAGGAGATTTCATGCAAGTAAACTCTTCCACCGATACTTCAAAGCTTTACGCGTCGCAACAAAGCTCTTCGGAGAAAACATTCCAAAACGCTATCGAAGCACTCAACATGCCAAGCGACGTTAAAGAGGCGTTTCTCTCCGCTATGAACACCTTGGGTGACGGTAATAGGCTTATGGCGCTTTCATTGACGCTTGATCCCGCAAAACTTGCCTCCCAAATCAACGGCACGCCTTATACTCCCACGCTAATAGATTATGATTACCTCAAAAACCGCGTCGATGCGCTGCTTCATCCCACAAACGGCGCTTATACTTCCGATGAAGCAAAAGAGAGCATCCAAAAGTTTTGGAGCGCTTTTGAGAACGTTTACGGTGCAAACGCAACAAACGGCACCGCATCGACCCAAGAGGAGGATGCCGCCGTCGTCGATTTTTTGGAGAAACTACGCACTAAAGGGGCTTTAAAATTTTTAGCCGACTTTAACAAAGAAAAAATCGAGAAGATGGTCGAGGAGTACAAACAAAAACTTCTTAAAGAGATGGGAGATTCCCCCGAAGCCAAAAAAGAGATAGACAGCCTCGTGGCGGCATATAAAAAACAGCTTCTAGAGGAGCTACAAAACTCTTTGGATGCGGATGAAAAAACAACACCCATTAACGCAAACGCCATGATTCAGGCACTTCTTGGCATGCAAGAGAGGGAAGCACAACCGCTTGCAAAGCTCTTGCAAAACGAACATGCCAAAGAGGTTAGCGCCAGCCGTAACTAAGCATATCGCTCAAAACCTCGTACCATTTGTCGCTCTCTTTGGATTCTTTTAATTCTTTCATCGTCCCGAAAAATTGCGTATTCTCGGGGCGTTGCGGCTCTTGCAGCGCTTTTTGTACACCGCCTAGCCTTGCCCACTCTTGAAGCTGTTTAAACTCCCCCACATCAAGCCAGATGCCGTGTTCAAAACACACATCCATAATGACGCCGCTTGTACGTGCGTAGTTGCGCCGCTGCATCGTTTGGTTGCACACGGGGCAGCGTCTGTAGATGATTCTATCTTGGTGGCGCGGGTACTGCATAAGGGCGTGGAGTTTTTGCCTATCTATTCTGTGCGACACGTCAACGCTCTCTTTTAGAAGTTTTTCCAATTCATCGTGATCGAAAAAAAGCCCATAGCATTTAGGGCATTTCTCTATAATAAAACGCTCTTTAACCCCTACGTCGCTGCTTTCAAGCTGCACCAAACAATCGGGGCAAAAGCGGTTGCTTTGGGGAAGCTCCGCCCCGATATTTTTTGATTTGAGCTCGATATCGTTGCGCACGCCGCAGTACTCGCAGATCATACTGTTTTTGGGGAGCGGCGCACCGCAATGGGTACAACGTGCCATCTCTTAAAGCTCGGCTAGCACGGTTTTCTTTTTGGCTTCATACTCCGCCTCGTTTATAAGCCCCTCGTCAAACAGCTCTTTGAGTTGCACAAGACGCTCTTTTGCGGAAGCGGGTTTTGCAGTGCTCTCTTGCACAAGGGTGTTGGCAAGACCGCCCCCCACGCCCATCCCCATCATCAGCCCCGCCGCACCCACTTGGTTGTTTGCCGCGTCTTTCATAGCTTCTAGGCGTTGGAGTTCGCTAAAGCTTACGTCGGCTATTTTCGCTCCGTGCGCATAAGCGGTGATGTCGGCTATTTTTTTGATCCGCTCTTTGGTGTCAAGGTCGAAGTCGCTCCCCTCGATACGGAAATCACTCAGGAAAAACCCGAGTGCGACAAAGCTCTCGTTGAGTTTTTCTTTCATGGCATGTGCTATCTCTTCGAGGTTTTTATCCACCTCGGCATAAGAATACTGATGGGTCGCCATGAAATCGGCAAAAGGCTCGAGGATTCTTGCTCCCATCACCTCTTTAAATTCGCTCACGCCGTAATGCTCTTTTTGCCCCACCACCGAGGTAAAAAACAAACGCGGGTCTTCGATGGCAAAGCTGTAGTTTCCGTACGCCATAAGCCCTACGGGGAAGTTGTATTTGGGGTCGTCGTATTTGATAAGCGAGCGGGTACCCCACTTTTGGTTGAGTACGTGGGTGCGTCTAAAAAAGTAGATCCCCACCTTATGTTCGCTCTCAAACGCCTGCATAAACTTCTTAATCGTCGTCCAAAACGGAATGTTGTCGGTAAGCAAAGAGGTCATCCCCTCCTCTTCTATCACCGAAACCACGCGCCCCTCGTACACGAAGATGCACCCCTGCCCCGGCCCTACGATCAGTTTTGAAGCGTTTTTGATCTCGTCGCCATTTTCGCTCCATCGGTAAAAAAGAGCGTCATCCTCCATGTCTTTCCACTCGATCACCGAGCGCAACTGCCGTTTTATCGCATCCCAAGTACTCATCTTTAGCCTTTGATTTCAATTTGTTTTATTTTATGGAAAAAGAACTTAAATTTTCTCTCTGCGGTGCATAATGCTCAACAAAGCAGGCAGTAAAACCAAATCAAAAACAAGTGCCAGATTCAAGGCGCTTACGCTCACTATCGCAAAATTGACGTTGGGGATAAAATCACTCCAAAGAAACATCAAAAACGTAAACGATAAAATAAACGTGCTCAGAACCATCGCATTGCCGCTATGACGTAAAACATAGTCTATACTCTCCTCAAAGCCGCAACTTTTTCGCACGTGAAAATACTTGCTGAAAAAATGGATCGTATCATCTACGGCGATTCCCAAAATAACCGCTGCCGAAACGGCAACGCCGATATCTACGGGGATATTTGCATACCCCATCACCCCGCCTACAAAAAGCACGGGTGCGATGTTGGGCAATACGAAAAGCCACAGCATCCTAATATTTTTAAATATAAGCAGCATGCACACGCTCACGATGAGCAACGTCATAGATACCGATACCAAAAGCGTTTCGCTCACGCTTGCTTGCATAGAAGCAAAAAGCGCACTTTGCCCTTGTACCTCTGCCGTATATATCGTGTTGGTCTCCCACCATTTCTTGATCCACGCTATCATTTCTAAATCTTTTGAAGTATCTTGCAGGTGCAAAAAGACGCTCAAACGCAAATAGCGCTCGTTCGTATCGAGTTTATCGTTCATTGAAACGCCTTGCGGCAAACTCATCGAATACAGCAGCAAATATTGCGCTACGAGATTTTTATCTCGCGGGAGTCGGCACGGCGCACCGTGTGAGAGTTCTTGATGCATCCGCACGACTATATCTTTGAGCGAATGGGTATAGCGAACCGCGGCGTAACGCTTTTTGAGTTCCTCTTCAAAAACAACTATTTTTTCCAAGAATTCGGGCTCTTTGACACCCTCTTCGTGTTTGGAATCAAGAATAATCTCGTACACCATAGAACCTCCGAGATTTTTTTCTACAAATGTGTTCCCCTCCCGCACCTGTGTCTCTTTGGCAAAATAGTTGATGCTGTTGCTATCGACTTTTAAAAAAGCAAGCCCGTAAAGAAACACAAACATCAAAAGGGTAAAACCGTACACGATCTTTCTATCGTGCCGCACGATAAAAGCCCCATACCCTTGCACGTTTAAAAAGTTCAAAAACGAAACGTTTTGTACCTGTTTTTCTTTTGCACATACCAAGAGTATGGCGGGAGCAAGAGTAACGCTAAGCACGAAAGCAACGAGTGCACCCATCGTGATAGCTATACCGAAGGTCGCAACGGGTTCTATGGCGCTTACGCCAAGCGAAGCAAACCCTGCCGCGGTGGTAAAAGATGTCAAGGCGATAGGAACAAAATTGGATTTGAGCGCCAAGAAAACACTCTCGTGGTTTGTTTTGTTTTTTGTTCGGTAATAGATCCATGCCAAATAGAGGTGCATCGAATCGGCTATCGCTATCGCCGTGATAAAAGAGGGGATATTGACGGTAAAATTGTTGAGCTTGTAGCCAAGTAAAATCTGCGTACCCAAAACTATCAAAAACGTAAAAACGACCGTCAAAGAGGGGATCAAAACACCAAGCAGATTTCTAAAGAGCAAAAACAAAAGCCCGACGACACTCGCAACCGCCAAAGGCATGAGGATTTTCGCATCGTTTTGAGAGATCGTGACCAAAGACGCGGTCACGGCAGGTGCACCCGTGATGAGAAATGCGTACCCGCTCTCAGTTTTCGTGCGCTCTAAGATCGTATTGATCTGCTCCATCACTCGTATATGAAAAACCTCGTCGTCTCCTTTGTTCGTGGCTAAACGCACGGCAAGCATCGTCGTCGTGGCATCCTCGTTTATGAGATGATGCACCACCATAGAATCTGCCAAAGCGGTTGTTTTTTTCTCTTGCAAAGCATCCAAAGAGGTTATAAAATCCTCGATTTGCAGATCATCCTCTACGCTTTGTATAAACTGGTAGTTCGTCAGAGAATCAACCTTTTGTACCCCGTCTATTTTACTAAACTCTTGCGTGAGTTTTTTGATGATTTGCAGTGGTTTTTCTCTAAAAATCCCCTCTTCATCCCTAAATGCAACGATAAAAAGATCATCCCCGCTAAACGTGGTACGAAACGCCTCGTACTCCTTCAAAATAGCCGAATCTCTATCAAACCATATTTTATAGCTCCCCTCGTAAGCGATATCTTTGAGAACTACCGAAAACAGCGCCGTAAAAATCGTTATAACGAAAATGACGAGGTGCTTTCGTTTTTGTAAAAACGATACGTATTTTTCCATGTTTTCCCCCTAAAAATTGTATGTAAGTCCGAATGTGATTCGTTGCGTATCACCCATAAAATAAAGCGGCGTATCCTCTTTGGCAACACTCTGCAAAAACGCCGCATCGACGATAAAGTGTTCCATAATTCTGCTGCTACTTTCGATTTTAACGATCCTCTCATCACGCTTTATATCGTGCAAAATCCCCCCTTTTATTTCGCTCGAACCCACGTCGTTAAAACTCCATTTAAACGCCAAAAATATGTCGTTGTCATAGACCTCAGACAAATCAACGTTTTTAAGACCCCCACCCAAATAGCTATAGCGGTAATACTCCGCGTACAACCCTATGTCGGTGCCGAAAATATCGTACATGCCATGCTCGATCCCCACGCCTAGTTGCGCATAATTGTTCATGTTTTTCTCTTGTGTGACATCCGTATATACCGCTTCAAGCTTGAAAATGCTCTCTTGAAACACTGCATTAAGTACAAGAAGCGCTTTGGTTGCTCTATAAGCGTTTTGCGTGAGGGTCGCGGCGTTTGAAAAAACAAAAATACGTTTGGAATCGTAACCGTGAAACACCCCTGCCTGTAGCTCTAAAAAGTCACTCGGTGCGCATTTGTACACACCTAAAACACTAGGGCTGTAGCGGCTTTGTTCCACGTTGAGAGTCTCATCGTAGTGCCAAGGAAAAAATCTGTAAGGGGTAGAAGATACAGGATATTTATGATCCTCTTCATAGAGTTTTACCGATACGCTAAAATCGGCTTCATCGAAATATACTACACCGTGTGCACCCCATGTACCGAGTTTTGCACTTTTGGAAAACGGGTCTAAAAGATAGTTTTTACGGTTATAAACATCGGCGATGTTATACCCCTCAAGCGCTCCTAGAAAACGAACCGTTTTACCTAAACTCAAAGAGTAAGAACCGATATCGCGCCGTATCTCCAACTCCCGCAAGATCGCATAACGGCGCTGCTCGTATCTATCGCTGTAAAGAAACTCCGCTATGGCATGTGCCTGTGTCGTCTCATTTACGAGTTGTGCTTTAAGCTTCCCCGTGGCGACGCTCTCGGATCCGTAAACATCATAATTTCCATGCCCCACCCTCACATCGCCGCTAAAATCTATGGCATGGAGAGCGTAGATACATGTCATAAAGCAAAGAAGAACTCTCATCGCAAAGCTCTTTGCGACACTTCATCAGCCGAAATTTCGGCATGAACACTATCCTCTTCCCAGTAGAGTTCGCTGCTTTTACCTGTTTGCAAATTTTGCATCTCTATGCGCACGATACGCCAAATATTCTCTATCTTTTTGTACTCCAAGAAGCGAATCTCTTTATACGGTTTGCCGAGCTTATCGTAGTAAATACCCAAACGGGGGCAGATAGGTTGTCGTATCAATATAGAGTACCTGTTTGGAGTAGCCGCTTTTGGCATCTTTTGGAAAACGAACCAACGCAAACTCCTTATCCACGATTTTTAAAGGCTCCTCATAGGTAAATTTTTGATAGTTTTGTGCGGCGATATCTTCGTAACTAAACTCGCTTGCCATAAAAGAACCCGACTTATTGCTTGAAGCGATCCGTTTGGTACGTTTCAGTGCCGGCATATAGAGCCATTGTGAATCATCCTCTTTAAGTTTTTCTACACTTAAAAGCTTTGTCTCCTTAATATCAAGCGGATACAAAAAAGTGATGAGCGACCTGTCTCCGTCGCCGTGTTCTATCTTTTTCATCTCCAATTTTCGTATATTTTCATGCCCGTTGGCATCACGAAGCGTCATAATCGTTTTAGAGAGAGAACTTTTATATCCAGACATCGCTTCAAACGATTTTTTCGCCGCATCAAATGCACTTTGTGCCGCTAAAACAGCGCCCAGGCCTACAATTAAAACAAACTTTCGCATCTTTTTTCCTTTGGATTTCATTCATGTGAACAATGTTAACATAAATATTTTTAAATGTAAACAATGTTCACATATAGTTTTATGTTACAATCTCGCATGATTAAAAATGACTACCACCACGGAAATTTAAAAGAAGAGTTTGTAAGACTTGCGTTTGATTTTATCGCCAAAGAAGAGATAGAAAATCTTACGCTCAAAGTGCTCTCGGATGCTACGGGAACTTCCCGTTCGGCTATCTACAGACATTTTGCGTCCAAAGATGCGCTCATAGAAACCATGATAGAAGCGGGATTCGTCCGATTCGACGAAGCAATATCGCCTCTGCTCAACAAAAGTACGGAACCTTTAATAGAGCGTTTTTACAAATCTGGAAAAGCGTATATCGAATTTGCAAAGACGAATCCAAACCTTTATAGGCTTCTCTTCGGCAAAAAATACGCGCATATTCGCGAAAAAATCATAAGCATCCACGACGAAGATTGCAGTGGACTTGTTGCGGTTAAAAAAGCGGTTGAAGAGGGACAAAAAAGCGGAGTTCTTAAACAAGAAGAGAGTTTTGAAAGAGCCGTTTTAATCTGGTCGAGCCTCCATGGGCTCGCTTCTTTGGCGATTGACGGGTTTATGGATATCGATACTATTGTAGATAAACTCTACGATACGATGTTTCAAGACATCCTCGTAGCAACGCTTTCTTCTAAAACAAAACTTTTAGCCGCTCTGCCTTTTGGCGACACCTTTATCACCCCGAAAAAATAATTTCTATCCTCAATACATCCACATGCCATGGACTCACGTTAAAAAAATAAAAGTTAAAAAATGGTATCCTTGCATTACTATTTAAAGAGCCAAATTTCAATGCTAAAAAGGATATAAATGATAAGTTCTCTACGAGGGATGAACGATATTTTAAGCGAGGATTACGAACGTTTTACCTACTTTATCAACACTGCTACGAAGATAGCGCAAAACTACGGTTTTCATTTTATAGAGACGCCCCTTTTAGAAGAAACGGCACTTTTTAAAAGAAGCGTCGGGGAATCAAGCGATATCGTAGGCAAAGAGATGTACCAGTTTATCGACAAAGGGGAAAACGACGTATGTTTGCGCCCCGAGGGAACGGCAGGCGTGGTGCGTGCGTTTATCCAAAAAAAGCTTGACAAAGCGGGCGGTATCCACCGTTTTTTCTACCACGGAGCGATGTTTCGCTACGAGCGTCCCCAAAAAGGGCGTCTAAGACAGTTTCACCAGTTCGGAGTCGAGAGCTTCGGGGTTGAGAGCGTGTATGAAGATGCAACGATGATCATGATGGTTGCGGATATTTTAAAGGCGTGCGGCATCGGCTACCGTTTGCAGCTCAACTCTTTGGGCGACAACAACTGCATGCCCCAATACCGTGAAAACCTCGTAAAATTCGTACAAAACGTCGAAGACAAAGTATGCGAAGATTGCCAAAGACGCCTTGGCACCAACCCTATCCGCGTGCTTGATTGTAAAAACGACACATGCCAGATTCTCTACAAAGACGCGCCTAAACTTATCGACAACCTTTGCGGCACATGCCAAGAGGATTTTGAGAAACTCAAATCGATTTTAGACGCAAACGACATTGCATACGAGATCAATACAAATCTCGTTCGCGGGCTTGACTACTATTCCAAAACCGCCTTTGAGTTCGTCAGCGACAATATCGGCAGTCAAAGCGCCATCGCAGGGGGCGGACGCTACGACAGACTCGTAGAGTTTTTAGACGGGCGCCCTACTCCTGCCGTTGGGTTTGCTATGGGGATCGAGCGATTAATGGAGCTTATCGTGATGCCCGAAGCGACGCGTGAAGGGTACTACATAGGCGCCATGGATGATGAAGCAGTTGATCTGGTAATGAACCTTGCACATGCCAAGAGAAAAGAGGCAAAAGTCACCATCGACTACAAAGCAAAAAACCTCAAAAATCATCTCAAAGCCGCCGACAAGGTCAATGCGCGCTTTTGCTGTGTAATCGGTGAAAACGAAATGAAAAACCAAACTATTTGGGTAAAAGATTTGGAAAACAAAACAGAAGAGACTATTTCTTTGGCAAGTTTTTAAGCTATGGAGCTTGTACAAACAGCGTGGAGTCTTTTTATAGATTTCATTGAGTTATTCATACTTTTTATAGTATTTTCTTTGGCTTTTCTATTTATTTACGATAAATTTATTCAAAGAAAACATGCTCTGCTTATCAACTATCCCGTTATCGGGCGAATGCGCTATCTTTTTGAGGCGCTTCGCGAACCGTTGCGCCAATACTTTGCGGCAGAGACCTTTTATGAGTCCAAAGACAAAGTGGACTGGGTTTACAAAGCAGCAAAAGACGTTCCAAATTACCAATCGTTTTCGGTCAACCAACCCTTTAACGATTCGAGATTTATCATCAAGCATGCTACAAACGTTCTCAATGAAAACGAGGTGGACGAAACCATGCCCGTGGTATTTGGACAGGAGAGAAAACACCCTTTTACCTCCTACTCCCCCGTTATCCGTTCGGCTATGAGTGACGGTGCACTCTCCCCCGAAGCGGTGCGCGCTTTTTCGATTGCAGGGTATGAAAGCAAACTCACGATCAACATCGGCGAGGGTTCTTTGACGTCCAACCACCTCTTCACCCACAAACCCGATCTAAAAAATTGCGACTATTTAGAGATTGTCAAAAGTACACCCTTTGCGGAGTTTATCTTTAAAGTGGGCAACCTCCTTTTTAATCGCGCCGTAGCACTCAAATGGTACCGCACTTTTTTACTCAACAAAAAAACGCAAAACACCTATATCTACGACACAATCTCCCACGTGCTCTTTCGCGTAAACTGGAGTGCGCCTCTTGAGGCGTTTCCAAAAGAGGTTCCAAACGACATAGGCAACATGATTTTTCAAATGAGTTCGGGGCTTTACGGGGTGCGTGATGCAAACGGTAATTTTGATCCGCTACGATACCAAAAGGTTATGAGATTTTGCCGTATGACGGAGATCAAAATAGCCCAAGGAGCCAAGCAAACGGGCGGGAAACTCGCAGGAAGCAAAATCAACGCAGATATTGCCTACTACCGTGGCGTCGAGGAGGGAAAAGACCTATTCTCTCCCAACCGTTTTCCCTTTGCCGATACGACGGAGCATCTGCTTGATTTTGTGACAAAACTTCAAGAGCTTTCCGACAAACCCGTCGGATTCAAGATCGTAATATCGGATGCCGCTTCAACCGAGGAGCTGGTACAAAAAATAGCACAAAGAAAACAAGAGGGCAAAAACATCCCCGATTTTATCACCATTGACAGCGGTGAAGGGGGAAGTGCCACGGCACCGCTTGAGCTTATGGAGTCGGTGGGACTTACCACCCACAATGCACTTTATGTGCTCGATACCCTTTTGAAAAAGTATGAAATTCGGCATAATGTCAAAATTATTGCAAGCGGCAAAATTTTAACTCCCGACGACGTGATTATCACGATGTGTATGGGCGCCGATGCAGTGGGGATAGCACGAGGTTTTATGATGAGCGGCGGGTGTATCCGCGCGCGGATGTGTTCGGGATTTGGCTCGCATGTCTGCCCTGTAGGTATGGCAACGCAAGACGTCAAAAAAAGAGCTTCATATCTGGTGATAAAAAAAGGCAAAGAGATAGGCAACTATCACAAAAACCTAATCAAAAACATGAAAGTCGTTTTGGCAGTCATGGGTCTTAAAGACATCGACAAGCTTGATAAAAGCCGTCTTACTTTTAGAAATAAAAACGGTGAAATCTATTTCGATATAGAAAAATATTTCCAACAAAAATTACACATGTAGGTTGCAACAATGAAAAATTTCGGTCTTGATATTTGGGCAAACAACAATTTTATTATCGAAGACGGGCAGGTAAAACTTAACTACAAGTCTATGCCTTCTCTCTTGCAGATCGCTGAAGAGATACGCGAAAACGATGTTCGCGGTCCTATAATTCTTCGATTTCCCCATCTTATCAAAAAACAGATCCGCAGCCTTTACTCCCATTTTGACCGTGCCATGGAAGAAAACAGCTACGAAGGGAGATTCAACGCCGTTTTCCCTTTAAAAGTCAACCAATTTCCTTATGCCATCGAAGCGATCACTTCGCAAGGCGCACAATTCAACTACGGGCTAGAAGCGGGAAGTAAGGCGGAGCTTATCTTGGCAATGAGCAAAACCCCTTCGGGTGCCAACATCACCGTCAACGGCTTTAAAGACAAAGAGATGATCACTCTTGGCTTCATAGCCGCGCAAAGCGGGCATAATATTACCATCACCATCGAGGGGCTGGGCGAGCTTGAAACCATCATCGAAGTAGCAAGCGAATGTAACATCAAAGTGCCTAACATCGGCGTGCGCGTCAGACTTCACAGCGGCGGAAGCGGCACATGGGCAAAAAGCGGCGGGATGGATGCCAAATTCGGTTTAACCTCCACCGAGATCATCGAGGCGATCGCCCTGCTTCGCGAAGCGAATCTGCTTGAAAACCTTACGATGGTTCACTTTCACATCGGCTCGCAAATGTCCGACATCGCACCGCTGAAAAAAGCGCTTCGCGAAGCGGGAAATATCTATGCAGAACTTCGCAAAATGGGCGCGGAATCTCTTAACAGCATCAACATCGGAGGGGGTTTGGCGGTAGAGTACGACCAACACCGACATGCCAAGTCGCGCAACTACTCGGTAGAGGAGTTCTCAAGCAGCGTCGTTTTCTCCCTTAAAGACATCATGGACGCAAAAAGCGTACCGCATCCCGATATTTTTACCGAATCGGGGCGCTTTATCGTCGCTTCCCATGCAGTTTTAATCACTCCCGTTTTGGAGCTTTTTACGCAGGACTACCAAGAAAAGCTTATTAATTTTAAAGAGGAAAATCCCCCTCTCGTCGAAGAGCTTATAGAGCTAGATAAGCTACTCAATACAAAAAACTGTATCGAGTATCTGCACGATGCTCTCGATCACATGGAATCGATTTTAACCCTGTTCGATCTTGGTTACATCGACCTTCAAGACCGCTCAAACGCAGAGATTTTGGTGCACAACATCATCAAACGTGCCTTGTATCTTAAATCTTCCGATCCGACCATCGAATTGGAGCTTTTGCAGGTCAAACTTCAAGAGCGTTATCTTATCAACGCGTCGATCTTCCAAAGTTTGCCCGATTACTGGGGCTTGGGGCAACATTTTCCCGTTATGCCGCTGCATAATCTCAACTCTACGCCGCTTCGTGCCGCGTCACTTTGGGATATCACCTGCGACAGCGACGGAGAGATCGGATTTGACCCCGACAAACCTCTCTATTTGCACGATGTCAACCTTGATGAAGAGGATTATTTCTTAGGATTTTTCAACGTCGGAGCCTACCAAGAAACACTCGGGATGAACCACAACCTCTTTACCCATCCGAGCGAATATACGGTCAATATAACCGACGCGGGATACACGATCACCAACGAGGTGGAATCGAAAAATATTCTCGATATTCTCGACTCGATCGGGTACGATAAAAAAGAGATCTTAGAAAAGCTTAAAAGCGACCTGCTCAAAAGCAGTTTTAGCACGGAACAAGAAAAAGATGATACACTTGCGAAACTTCAAGAGTTCGTAAGCCAAAACGGGTATTTACGAACCACTAACTAAAGGTGTAACGATGGGGATTTTTGCAGATATTAGAGAAGATTTCGCAAACGTTTACAAAACCGATCCGGCTCTTAATTCACGGCTCGACTTTCTTTTCAACTACCCGGGCGTCTGGGCGGTTGCATGGTACCGCATAGCCAACAAACTCTACAACGCCAACTTCAAAAGCCTCGCGCGGATGATTATGGGAATTAACCAGATCCTCACCAACATCGACATCCACCCCGGTGCCACGATAGGCAGACGCGTTTTTATCGACCACGGAACGGGCGTTGTGATCGGGCAGACCGCGATCGTCGAAGACGACGTCATCATCTACCAAGGGGTCACCCTCGGCGGCGTTTCGCTCAACCCGGGTAAACGCCACCCGACCATTAAACGCGGCTGCGTTATCGGTGCGGGAGCAAAAATCCTCGGAAACATCACCATAGGGGAATACGCCAAAATAGGGGCAAATTCGGTCGTCGTCAAGCCCGTCCCCGACTGTTCCACCGCCATCGGTATCCCCGCCCACGTGATAGAAAAAGGTCGTTGTAAAGACCCTTTCATGCATAACATGCTCCCCGACATCAACAAAGAGATGTTCGAGTACCTCCTAAAACGCGTCGCAATTTTAGAGCACATCTTAGTCGAAGACAACAAACATGTTTTAGAAAAAGATTTAGAACTAGAAAACATCTACGAATCTTTCATCAAGGCGATGAAGAACTAAAACATCCCTCCACAAAAGGCGTATTCTCCCCTCGCCTTTTGCCCGCTTTCTCTCTTTTTTCAATCCCTCTTTAATCAAAAAAGGATAAAATCTAACATCTTGCTCAAAGATATGTAAAAGGAAAATTGCTAGATGAGCTATAAACCGCCATACACCATAAGCGATAAAGTTTTAAACTTAGTCGTAGAGATCACTACCCTTTTAACATTGAGAAAAGGGGTATAGGTAAAATATGCAAGAATTTACCTATACCTTCAAAACAATGGGTAAAAAATACTAAAATTCACCCATAGCTAAAAACCCATGTTAAAAAAATAGAAAAATTTACACATAGCTTTGCAACCCACTTTGTAACATGCCATGAAAATTGCTTTTTTCTTAGGCGTTATTTCTGCCGTCTCTAAAAAAATTTTGA
>Ga0265295_1004226_pt1 | contig 19559 bp, 17 predicted proteins | sample Munlansysbiofilm_FD_192503 | JGI IMG/M metagenome (GOLD analysis project Ga0265295, IMG submission 192503) | Leachate microbial communities from a municipal landfill in Southern Ontario, Canada - Methane capture system biofilm | ecosystem: Engineered > Solid waste > Landfill > Unclassified ... | reverse complement strand
TGGGATACGTACGTCATGCGAAGATTTCTTAAAGAACTGTTGCCTCCTTTGGTATTGCGATATTTAAGACGTTTAAAACACCGTCGATACGGATGGATTGGAAATTATGCCTCATGGGAAGATGCAAAACGCGATGCCGGAAGCTACGATAGTGAAAAAATCATCGAAAAAGTTTATGGTGCGCTAAAACAAGTAAAGGAAGGTAAGGCTGTCTATGAACGTGACGGTGTTTTATTTGATAAAATAGAATATTCATGGCCGCTGTTAAGCGGACTTATGTATGCTTCTGCACGAACGCAAGGAAGGTTACATGTTCTTGACTTTGGAGGAAGCTTAGGAAGTACCTACTTTCAAAATAAAAAATTTTTAGACGGTTTAAAAGACGTTTCGTGGAATGTCGTCGAGCAAAAGCATTTTGTCGATTTGGGTATCAAAGCGTTTGCAACAACAACATTGAAATTTTTTTATGACATTGAAACATGTGTGGCGCAACAAAATCCTAATGTGCTTTTGCTCTCAAGCGTTCTTCAATATTTGGGGGATCCTTACGCGTTTTTACGCGAAGTTTTGACGTATGACTTTGAATATATGATTATTGATTTGACGCCCTTTTCTAAAAGCGGAAAAGAACGCCTATGCGTTCAACACGTGCCTCCTCAGATTTATGAAGCAAGCTACCCTTGCCGGATTTTTGCTCAAGATACATTTGATGCTTTTTTTGAATCAAATTATGATTTAGTCGAGGAGTTTCATGCCATGCCGGAGTTAGTTATTTATTTGTCCGGAAATGACGAAGCGATTTATAAAGGCTTTATCTATCAACGGAAAAAACGATGATAAAAGAACTCTTAACGCATGACGAATTAAAACGCAAGCCACCCGTGTTGGTGGATGTGGGAGCTTCAGGTGCGCTTCATGCTTCGTGGAAAACGTTAGCGCCTTATGCTATTTGCATTGCATTTGATGCAGATGAGCGTGAAACGCAATTCGTCGAGAGTACGGCGGCGGGTTATCGCAATTTGTATGTTTTCAATAAACTTGTTGCCGAATCTGCATACGATACGCCTTTTTACTTAACCAAATCGCCGTATTGTTCGAGCCGTTTAAAACCCAATCAACAAGAGCTTGAGCATTGGGCGTTTAGTGAACTTTTTGATGTAGACAAAAGTGTCACCTTGCAAGCAACGAGTGTGAACGAGGCGTTAAACGTCTTAGGCATTGATTATATTGATTGGTTTAAAACGGATTCTCAAGGTACGGATTTAAGAATTTTTAATTCGTTAGCCTCTTCAATTCGCCACAAAATGGCGATTGCCGAGTTTGAGCCGGGTATTATTAATGCGTATGAAAAAGAAGATTTTTTATTTGAAGTATTGCGTTATATGGCGCAAGAGCCTTTTTGGCTCATGCGTATGATTCCTCGGGGAACGCAGCGAATCAGCCATAGTTCGATGAAGCGATATTTTCCTCAGTTTATCGACAAATTATATGATTTTCGCTACATATTGGAAGAATCGACGGCATGGGTAGAACTAACGTATATGAATACTTATACTCAAGAAGAGTCGTTTGACAAAAGAGAGTACTTACTAGGTTGTGCAATAGCGCTTTCTTTAGGGCAATACGGTTTTGCGATTGATTTGGCGCGTCAAGCGTTGACATTGTATCACGATGAGGTTTTTGAAAAAGTCGTGACTTATGCACTTTCACGTATGAGGCGAAAAATACCGTTCATCTATGCACATAAAGTATGCAATAAAATCCGAAGGCTTTTTCATGGCTAAGTATAACTTTTGCACTCTTTTTGACAGTGCTTATTTAACGCGCGGACTTGCTATGTATGAGTCGCTCAGTGTGCATTGTAAAGAATTCCATCTTTATATTGTTGCCTTTGACGATTTGGCGTTTGAAACACTTGTGAAATTAGACCTTGAGCACGCTACTATTATCTCGTTAGAAATGTTTGAGGACGAAACGCTTAAACGCATCAAACAAGAAAGAACGAAAGGCGAATACTGCTGGACATGTACGTCTTTTGTGATTCGTTATGCGATTGATCGCTTTGGGCTTGAACATTGCACCTATCTTGACGCCGATGTGTACTTTTTTGCGGATCCTTCCGTTTTGGTTGATGAGATGCAAGATGCGTCTGTCTTAATTACAGAACACCGTTATACGCCGATGTACGATCAAAGTGCGACAAGCGGTATTTATTGCGTGCAATTCGTGACATTTAAGAATGATGAACGTGGCATAAAAGTCCTCTCATGGTGGCAAAATGCGTGTCGCGAGTGGTGTTATGCTCGTTATGAAGACGGGAAGTTTGGAGATCAGATGTATTTGGATCATTGGACGAGTATGTTTGAGGGGGTGCATGTTTTGCGTCATTTGGGCGGCGGCGTTGCGCCGTGGAACATTCAGCAATATACTTTGGGGCAAGAAGGTTCAAAATTATACGGTATTGAGAAGAAAACACATACGAAGTTTGACGTTATTTTTTACCATTTTCACGCATTACGTTTTTTGAGCCACAACCAAATAGAATTAAGTGTTTATCGTTTAAGTCAAAACGATAGAACGTATCTTTACAAACCTTACGTAAGACACCTTGAGAATCTTTCCGACAAGCTTGGAGAAAAATTCATTTTTTTACAAAAACCTGTTTCTGTTGAAGGATACACGCTTTCATACATGATTTCGCGTCTTAAAGATGATTGGTTACTGCCGTTTAAATTTTTTTACAGAAAACTTTTTAGCCGTCAACGGATTTTTGATAAAAAGAGTTTTATCGCATGAAAACGTTACCCAAGATATCCATCATCACCGTTGTCTATAATGCCGTTACGCTTTTGGAACAAACTATTGTGTCGGTTTTGGAACAAGAGTATTCTTCTATCGAATATATTATTATCGACGGCGGTTCGAGTGACGGTACGGTCGCACTCATTCAAAGATACGCACCTCATCCGATTGTTTGGGTAAGCGAAAAAGACGGCGGTATTTATGACGCGATGAATAAAGGTTTGAGACTTGCGACGGGCGAATGGATTGTTTTTTTAAATGCAGGTGATTTTTTAGTAAATCCGCACGTTGTTGCCATGGTTGCGTCTGCGATAACGAAGGATGCGAGACTTGATTTGGTTTACGGCGGTATTGTGTTAGATACGAAAGAGGGGAAATACGTGCATCCCAAAGCGTTTACAACGTTTAATCTTTTATTTTGGGGTACAGGAACGTTATGCCATCAAACAATGTTTATTAAAAAAGATAAAATGCTTCCTTATTCATTGGCGTATCGGTATAAAGCGGAATTAAATTCGTATTTTGATTTGGTATCTCAACTTCAAAAATATAAGTGTATTGATGAGCCTTTTGTCGTGTATCTTACCGGAGGTGCAGGTGCACAAAATTTTGTACGAAATCATTTAGAGGCTTTATATGTCGCTTTTAAACATAAAGGTATTTTGAGTATTATGGCATTGCCGTTTATTGTGTACGGATTTTTCATATCGTTACGGCATTACTGGAAGGGCAAGTATGGCAACTATTATTAATTTACCGACATTTCGTGATGATAGAGGTGCTTTAAGCGTGATTGAAAAGGTATTGCCGTTCGAGATCAAACGTATCTATTGGATATACGACGTTCAAAAACAAAGAGGTGGACATCGTCATAAAAAAGCAATCCAAGCACTTGTGTGCGTTAGCGGCCAGTGTGAAATTTATATCTATGACGGAGAAAAAAAGCGTACAGTCGTGTTGGATAAACCGACTCAATGTTTGGTGTTAGACCCGTGTGATTGGCATACTATGGATCATTTCTCAAAAGAGAGTGTTTTATTGGTACTTTCATCAGAATATTATGATAAAAACGACTATGTTAAAGAGGCTTACGGCGAATGATCGAATATGAAAATCTTCATAAAGTAAACCAAAAATTTTTTACAGACTATCGGAAAAGTTTTGAGTCGTTTTTACAAAGCGGATGGTATGTATTAGGCAACAACGTAAAGCACTTTGAAGAAGAATTTGCTCATTATCACGGTGTTAAATATTGTATCGGAGTGGCTTCGGGACTCGATGCACTTATTTTAGCGTTGAATGCACTGAATTTTCCACCGCAAAGTGAAATTATCGTCCCTTCCAATACGTATATTGCTACGATTTTAGCAATCATACGAAACGGTTATAAACCCGTATTGGTCGAACCTGATTTGCAAGCATATACAATTGATCCTGTTAAAATAGAAGCAAAAATTACGCCAAAGACCAAAGCAATTTTGGCGGTTCATCTCTACGGTAAAGTATGCGATATGCAGCCGATTGTTGACCTTGCAGAAGCCTATAATCTTAAAATTATTGAAGATGTCGCTCAAGCACACGGAGCGATGTATCGACATCAAAAAGCAGGAACGTTCGGGATAGGATGTTTTAGTTTCTATCCGACTAAAAATCTGGGTGCATTAGGTGATGCCGGAGCAATTATTACCGATGATGAGACTTTATATCATGCCTTACTCTCTTTGCGAAATTATGGATCATCGACTAAATATTATAATGACTATTTAGGTTTTAACTCAAGGCTTGATGAAATACAAGCAGGGTTCTTATCCATAAAGCTAAAGGCTTTAGATGAAATTAATGCGCATAAGCGAGCGTTGGCACGTATTTATTTGGAACGTTTAGACGAACGTTTCATTTTACCTCATGTTCACGAAGATTTTTTTGATGTTTACCATATTTTCAATATTCGCCATTCTAAACGTGATCTATTGCGCCAATACCTTTTGAAGCACGGTATTAAGACGGAGGTACATTACCCTTTCCCTCCGCATAAACAAGAAGCGATGAAAGGAATTTTGGAGGGTACATATCCTCTTTCGGAGGAAATTCATGCGACAACGCTTAGCCTGCCTATTTCTTATAGCCATACGAAAGAGGATATCGCATATGTATGTGCATCTTTAAAAGCGTTTTCAGAATGAAAATTTCCATTATCACGGTTGTTTATAACAACGCAGAGGTTATTAAAACCGCTATTGACTCGGTACTTTCACAAACATATGCTAATATTGAATACATTGTTGTAGACGGTGCAAGTACCGATGGAACGATTGATATCGTGAATACTTACGGCACTCAAATTACACAGTTTATAAGCGAACCCGATCATGGAGTTTACGATGCGATGAATAAAGGTATTAAGCTTGCTACCGGAGATGTCGTCGGTTTTTTGAATAGCGACGATATGTACATACGTGATAATGTTATTGAAGAAATTGTGCAAGCCTTTTATCAATCGAAGACGCAAAGTGTTTTTGCAGATTTGGTTTACGTGAGAGCGACAAATTTGAATAAAGTTATACGCTATTACGATAGTAGTCATTGTACGCCTGAAAAATTTGCGTACGGCTGGATGCCGGCGCATCCGACATTTTTTTGCCGACGCGAGCTTTATGAAATATACGGAGCTTTTAAAACGAATTATCGAATTGCCGCCGACTTTGAATTATTACTGCGTTTACTAGCGGTTCATCGTATCAGCTATACCTATTTACAAATGCCGATTGTTAAGATGCGCTTAGGGGGGCTTAGTACATCGTTTCGAAGCCTCTATCTAAATTCCTTTGAACAACTAAGAGCGTGTCGAGAAAACGGTATCCGAAGTACGATATTTAAAATTTTGTCAAAATATCCTGCAAAAATTACAGGATATCGAAATCAGTGTTTACTACCATCGATTTAACTTCTATCGAGCTTTAAACTCTTTTTAACTATAATAGCCTCAACATGACATGTAAGGACGTACGTTGGCACTGATCGATACTTTTGTCTTGTTAAAATGCTTGACGGTTTTTAGCGTATCGTTAGGATTAAACGTCCTTTTGGTTTATTATCAAAAACGCATCAATATTTTAGATATTCCCAACGATCGTAGTTCGCATGATCGCGTGGTTCCTCGAAGCGGCGGCATTGCTATTTTTAGTGCGTTTGTTTATGCCTTTATTCTTTTCAATCCTCTTGACAACGCGGTAGCGTTATTACCCTTGACTTTGGTTTTTGTGACAGGACTTTGGGACGATATTCGATCGGTACCCGCAAGGCTTAAACTACTTATTACGGCATGTGCCGGAGGATTGTTGTATCTGAACGGATTTGATATTCAACGGTTCGGAATCTTTTTTGGACATGAAATTGTTTTTACTTTCTGGGCGGCATTGGCGTTTTGCGCATTTGCGATTAGCGGATTTGTGAGCGCTCTTAATCTGATCGACGGCTTAGACGGGTTAGCTTCGTGTATAGCGTTAGTCATTTTAGCGGCGTTTTCTTATATCGGATGGAAATATGAAGATCTTTTTTTGTTTTATACGTCCATAGGCTTGATCAGTGCTTTGGTAGGATTTTTAGTCCTGAATTGGCATCCGGCTAAAATTTTTATGGGTGATAGCGGTAGTTTAACGATAGGTTTTATTATTGCGATGCTGACGCTTTATTCGATTCAAAAAGCATATATAACGGCTATTTCCATCTTGCTTTTAGCGGCTATTCCGATTTTAGATACGTTGATCGTGATGTTACGACGCATCCTTAACCATCAAAGCCCTCTGCATGCCGATAAAACCCATATACACCATATGATTTTTCAATTGCAAAACGGCAATACGCGAAGAACGGTTATTATTTTAGGGCTTTTGCAAGGATTTTTTTCGTATATAGGGTTAGGATTTAAAGTGCGAGACGATGTTTATATTTTCTTTCTTTATGCTCTTTGCTTTACGATTTTTTATCTTTTACTCACACCCAAAAGAGGTGCTTGATGGATTTACGTCACAAAAGTTACGTTGCATTATATTGTTTGATTGCTTTTGCGTTTAGCATTGCGATTCGTTTGATTTGGGTGTATCAGTTTAGCAATTTTGAGAGTTTTCACTATGCCGATACGTTTATGATTAACACCAACGACGGTTATTATTGGGCGGAAGGCGCGCGAGATTTGCTTGCGGGGACACATCAAAAGTTTGACGGCTCTCCCATAGATCAAGCCCCTGCTCAATTGACGTTTCTGCTTGCGAAAATAGTACCGGTTTCGTTTGAAACGCTTATTTTTTATATGCCGGCCGTTTTGGGATCGTTGATTGTTTTTCCGATGATGCTGATCGCGTATAACCTCGGTATGATCGAGGTCGGTTTCCTTGCATCGTTATTGGCGTCGATCGCGGTCAGTTATTATAATCGAACGATGATCGGGTATTACGATACCGATATGCTCAATATCGTTTTCCCGACACTTCTTTTGTGGTCGTTGATTTTGGCATTACGCACGAAAGAAGATAAATATCTTCTGATAACGGCAGTAGAAATTATTGCGTATCGATGGTGGTATCCGCAAAGCTATTCGTTAGAATTTGCCTATTTGGGGCTGATTTTAGTTTATGCTTTGGTGTTTGAGCGTAAAGAGTCTTTCCCGATTAAGTTAATCGCAATGATGCTTTTTGCGATGATGGGTTTGCCGATATTTACGCGTTTGATCGGTGTAAGCGTGCTTTATGCCCTCTTCAAACAAAAAAAACTTGCTTCATACGTGTGGTATATTTTAGCGATCGGTAGTATTCTTTTTTTTGCAACGGGAGGTTTCTCTCCGATTTGGGCGCAATTAAAAAGTTATGTTTTTAAAGATGCGATCGACGTAAGCCAGCAAGGACTCGAACTTCATTTCTTCTCGGTTAACCAAACGATCCGAGAAGCCGGCGATATTCCTTTTTCGGTTTTTGCGGAGCGAATCAGCGGACATACGATAACGTTTGCCGCTTCGATAGTCGGTTATGCGTTATTGGTACGACGTTACAAAGCGATGTTGTTGGGATTGCCGCTCATGGGACTCGGCTTTTTAGCTCTTTGGGGCGGACTACGCTTTACGATTTATGCCGTACCCGTTTGTGCGTTGGGTGTTGCCTATCTCCTTTTTATACTTAGTAGCTCTATTACGGGACTTTTCGTCAATGAAACATTGGGGCGGATTCTCAAATCGGGCTTTGTCGTGACGGCAAGCTTAGCCGTTTTATATCCTAACGTCGCACATATTATCGAATATAGAGTTCCGACCGTTTTGAATAAAACCGAAGTCGAACAGCTCGCATCATTGCAAAATAACGTCGGTAGAGAAGATTATGTCGTGACATGGTGGGATTACGGGTATCCGTTACGCTACTATGCCGATACGAAGACGTTGATCGATGGCGGAAAACACGGTGGCGACGTGAATTTTCCCGTTAGTTTCATGCTCACGAATACGCAAGAAAGCGCGGCACGACTTGCCCGCTTGGAAGTCGAGTACACCGAAAAAGCTTTTGTAACGGCTGAAGAAAACGAAACGAAAACGAAAGATCAGTCAAAAAAGATCATCAACAATACCGCTCAAATGAGTTTAGATTACGGTTTTAACAATGCAAACGATTTTTTAGACGCTTTGCAAACGCCTTTGAACTTACCCCAAAAAACACGCGAAATCTATTTTTATTTACCGTTTCGCATGCTCAGTATTTTTCCGACCGTCGCACAATTTAGCAACTTGGATCTTATGAGCGGCAAAACGGTTCGCCATCCTTTTTTCTATGAAACCAGTCGTTTTCAAGACGGTGCAAAGTTGCTTCAACTCGGAAACGGTATCGCTTTGGATAAAGAAAAAGGAGCGTTGAAAATCGGCAGTAACGAAGTTGGCGTTCGCACCTTTATTCAAACGGGATACGACGAACGCGGGACCTTGGTGAAACAACAACAATCGCTTCATCCAAACGGAGAACTTAACGTGATCTACATGCAGACGTATAATACCTTCTTGATCGTCGATAACGCCATGTTCGAATCGACCTACATACAACTTTTTGTTCTGGAAAATGCGGACGGGCGGTTTTTTGAGCCGATTAGTTTAGAACCGTATGCTAAAATATACCGTTTGAAAATTTAGTTACAATTACGAAAAATAAAAAGGTAGATGTGATGGTCATTCGAGAAATACAGCAGTTCTCCGAAGTGAGAACGCGGGCAAGAGCCTATTTGTGCTATCTTTTTACGCGTAATATACCCAATCGCATGCCAGAACCCAATCTGGACGTGATTACCGCGAGCTTAGATAAAATCGTGCATGAAGTCGACGATTTTGAAGCTTTGTACCTGTTGGATTATAAAGGCGAACAAGTCATTAACAATATCACCGACGATCCGCATAAAAAAGGCGGGCTCGGACAAAATCGTAGCGGTAAATCCTATTATTACCGTGCGGTACGTGAAAAACGATGCGTTTTAAGCGATCCTTACCCCTCGACGTTAACGAACGACTTAACCGTGACGGCGTCGTATCCGATTTACGATGAACAAGGAGCGTTACGTTTTATCGCATGTATCGACGTCTCTTTAGAGCATATCTTAAAAATTGCCCACCCTTCATCGTTGCAGTCGGGGTTCGGCAAAACGTCGAAATTGATCTATACGCTTTTTTCAATCTCTTTGCTGGCAATTGCGCTTTTACTGCTTTTTAACGGTATGCGAAGTTTGTTTATGCACGGACTTGCCTTCGAGCTTTTGGATATTAAAGCGATGTTCGAATCGACCATTTTGATTACGCTCTCTTTGGCGATTTTCGATCTGGTGAAAACCATTTTTGAAGAGGAAGTTTTAGGGCGTAACGAAAAAGACGATACCTCCGGAATGCATAAAACGATGGTGCGTTTTTTAGGCTCGATTATTATTGCGTTGGCGATCGAGGCGTTGATGTTGGTGTTTAAATTTGCGATTATCGACGCGTCGCATATCGTGAATGCGGTGTATCTCATCGGAGGCGTGACGTTTTTACTGTTTGGTTTGGCGTTTTACGTGAAATCCGTGAATCAAAAGAGAGAATTATGATAGGTTTAATCGATTACAATATGGGCAATCTTCGAAGCGTTACTAACGCGTTTGAGAAGCTCGGTACGCGTATTGAAATTGTCAAAGACGCTTTACATGTAGAACGTTACGATAAGATTATTCTTCCGGGCGTGGGTGCCTTTAAAGATGCGATGGCGTGTTTAAAAGAGCGCGAGATGGATGAAGCCGTTAAGGCATTTGCCGCAACGAAAAAGCCTCTTTTAGGTATCTGTTTGGGGATGCAACTGTTGTTTGAAGCCAGCACGGAATTTGGGAAAACGCAAGGACTAGGACTCATAGAAGGGGAAGTCGTTAAATTTGACACGACGCGTTTTTCTCAACATCTTAAAGTACCGCATATGGGTTGGAACGAGCTTGAAGTGGTGCGAGATACACCGCTTTTTAAGGGGATGGCACCTCGCTTTTACCTCTACTTCGTACACAGCTTTCATGTGCAGTGCGACGAAAAATATCAAATCGGAAAAACGACGTACGGCTATGCGTTTGCGAGCGCGGTTCAAAAAGAAAATATCTACGGGTTTCAGCCGCACCCTGAAAAGTCGCACGAAAACGGCTTGGCTATTTTAAAGAATTTTGTGGAGTTATGATGGAAATTTTACCGGCGATTGATTTGAAAGACGGCAAGGCGGTGCGCTTGACAAAAGGACTGATGCAAAGTGCTACGGTCTATTCGAACGAACCGTGGGAAGTGGCAAAAACGTTTGAAGAAATGGGCTCAAAATGGGTTCACTTGGTCGATTTAAACGGTGCGTTTGCGGGTGAACCGCGCAATATGGAGCAAATTCAAAAAATTCGTAAGAAATGCAACCTCAAATTGGAATTGGGCGGAGGGATTCGCGACGAAGAGACGATTCGACGCTATGCCGATCTTGGAATCGATCGGGTTATTTTGGGCTCCGTCGCACTTAAAAATCCCGCTTTCGTGAAAGAGATGTGTCGAAAGTACCGTATTGTCGTCGGTATCGATGCGATCGACGGTTTTGTCGCAGTGGAAGGTTGGGCGGAAAAATCCACGATGTTGGCGACGGATTTAGCCAAAGAGTTTGCGAATGCCGGCGTGGAGGCAATTATTTGTACCGACGTCGGGAGAGACGGCATGTTAAGCGGCGTGAATGCGGAGTTTACGCTCTCCATCGCGGAAGCTTCGGGGATCGATACGATTGCCAGTGGAGGCGTTAAAAATTTGGACGATATAGTTTTACTAAAACACTCGCGTAAAGTCGCCGGCGTTATCGTCGGAAAAGCGTTTTACGAGGGTACGTTGGACTTACGCGAAGCCTTTGCCCGTTGCTCTTAAAAGAGTGCTTTAAACTAAGTTCAAACTAAAGTTCGTTAGAATGGAAGACTAAACCTTAAAGTTAAAGGAGTGACATTGAAGCTGCTTGTAGTAGACGATAGCTCGACAATGCGCCGTATTATAAAAAACACTTTACAGAGATTGGGGTTTGATGACGTGTTAGAAGCAGAACACGGCGTAGAAGCCTGGCAAATTTTGGAAAGAACTCCGGATGTAAACGTTTTGATTACCGATTGGAATATGCCCGAGATGAACGGACTTGATCTCGTACGCAAAGTGCGTGCCGAAAAAAAATACGAAAATATGCCGATCATCATGGTCACGACCGAAGGCGGTAAAGCCGAAGTCATTACCGCACTGAAAGCCGGAGTCAATAACTATATCGTCAAACCGTTTACGCCCCAAGTCTTAAAAGAAAAACTCGAGGATGTTTTAGGTTAATCTGAATGAAACAAACCTATAACGAATTGTCCTTAACCCCTAGTAGCGAATATTCTCTTTTTATGGATTGTCTGATGAGCCTCAGCGATGAGGCCATTGAAGAAAAAGACGGCACGATGATTTTGCGTAGCGAAGAAGACCTTGAAACGATTCGCTTCGGTATGGAAACGTTTGCCCAACAACTCTCTCTCGCCTTAGATCGTTCTATAACGCTTGAAAGCACCTTGTCGGTTTGCGAGAATGAAGATTGGATCGCTCAGTATCGTAATTCCGTTCAGCCGCTTTACGTCGAAAATTTATACATTCATCCCAGCTGGGTTCAAGACGATCCGAACAAAATAAATGTCGTGATCGATCCGGCGTTGGCATTCGGATCGGGACACCATGAGACGACCTACGGATGTTTGTTGCTTTTACAACGCTATGTCCAACCGAATATGACTTTGCTTGACGTCGGATGCGGGAGCGGGATTTTAGCGATAGCGGCTTCTAAATTAGGCGCTAAAGTCGATTTGTGCGACACTGATGAGCAAGCGACGCTTTCGGCGAGTGAAAATTTTCAACGCAATCATGCGACGTTTCAAACGATATGGACGGGTTCGGTACAAAAAAGAGAACGCGAATACGATATCGTCGTCGCTAATATTATCGCCGACGTATTAATAATGTTGGCTTCCGACTTGCAAAGTGCGGTCAACGAAAACGGTCTTTTGATACTTTCCGGCATTTTAGATAAATACATCGATAAGGTCGAGCACAAATTTACGACAATGCACCTTGTCAAAAAGTACCAAAAAGACGAGTGGTTTACGCTCGTTTTACAAAGGAAATAGATGAATCCCAACCCAGACAATAAAAACGATAAAAAAAATAACTTTTTCAACCAAAATCCTCTCTTAATGTTTGCGATTTTTTCCATAATCGTTATTTTACTTTTTAAAAATTTTACCGGCGGCACGAGCGATAACGGTATGGCGGCTAATTTCAACGTTCAAAACAGCGCAACGCGTACCATCAGTTATTACGAACTTAAAGAGTTGATTCGCAACAGCCAAATCAGCTATGTGGCGATCGGACAAACGACGATCAAAGCTTTTTCCAACGAAGGTGCGCAAAAAACCGTATACGTCGTTAAAAAAGTCGGCGAAGACAGTACGTTGATTCCGTTGATGGATGAGAAAAAAGTTAGTTACGGCGGTTATAACGAATCCAATATTTTTACCGAGATTCTCTTCTCATGGGTTTTACCCGTATTTGTCTTTTTCGGTATTTGGATGTTTTTAGCCAATCGTATGCAAAAAAATATGGGCGGAGGAATTTTGGGTATGGGGAGCAGTAAAAAACTCGTCAACTCCGAAAAGCCGAAAGTCAAATTTGAAGACGTTGCCGGTGTCGAAGAAGCTAAAGAAGAGGTCAAAGAGATCGTCGACTTTTTAAAATACCCCGATCGTTATATGAACTTAGGAGCTAAAATTCCTAAAGGCGTACTTTTAGTAGGCCCTCCGGGTACGGGTAAAACCTTGCTTGCCAAAGCGGTCGCGGGAGAGGCAAGCGTGCCGTTTTTCTCGGTTTCGGGTTCAAGCTTTATCGAAATGTTCGTAGGCGTAGGCGCAAGCCGCGTACGCGATTTGTTCGAGAACGCTAAAAAGGAAGCGCCGGCGATCGTATTTATCGACGAAATCGATGCGATCGGTAAGAGCAGAGCCGCTAGCGGTATGATGGGCGGTAACGACGAAAGAGAACAAACGCTCAATCAGCTTTTAGCGGAAATGGACGGATTTAGTTCGGATAAGTCTCCCGTGATCGTTTTGGCGGCAACGAATAGACCCGAAGTGTTGGATGCCGCACTCTTGCGACCGGGGCGTTTCGATCGACAGGTTTTAGTCGATAAGCCCGATTTTCAAGGTCGTAAAGACATTTTAAAGGTTCATGTAGTCGATATTAAATTAGGAAAAGATATTAATCTTGAAGAAGTTGCACGCTTAACGGCGGGTCTTGCGGGTGCGGACTTGGCCAATATTATTAACGAAGCCGCGCTTCTTGCGGGACGTAAAAATAAAACGTACGTCGAACAACAAGATCTTGTCGAAGCGGTAGAACGTGCGATTGCGGGGCTTGAGAAAAAAAGTCGCCGTATCAATCCGGAAGAAAAACGCATCGTAGCATACCATGAAAGCGGACATGCACTTCTTGCGGAAACGACGGAAGGCGCGAAACGCGTTTCGAAAGTATCGATTATTCCAAGAGGACTTGCAGCCCTCGGCTATACGCTCAATACTCCCGAAGAAAATAAATTTTTGATGCAAAAACACGAGTTAATGGCGGAAGTCGACGTTCTTTTGGGCGGTCGTGCGGCGGAAGAGGTCTTTTTGGGCGAAATTTCGACGGGTGCCGGTAACGATTTGGAACGAGCAACCGATATTATTAAGGCGATGGTGAGTATTTACGGTATGAGTGATGTTGCCGGTTTGATGGTTCTTGAAAAACAACGTAATACATTTTTAAACGGCGGAACGGTCAAAGACTACAGTGATAAGATGGCGGAAAAACTTGACGAGCACATTAAAAAAACCTTGCAAGAGCGTTACGAAGTTGTTAAAGTCCGTTTGGAAGAGTATCGAGAATGCATCGAACGTATCGTTGCGAAATTAAACGAATTTGAGACGATTGACGGAGATCAGTTGCGCGAAGTCATCGCTTCGTTTGAAGAAGAAAACGGTATGCCTTCAAAACTCAAACACACTAAATCCGTTCACGAAAAACCGTTGAACGAACAACCGACAAGCCATGCGTAACGTTTTGCATACGACGACGCAACCGATCGCCAAAGAGGGATGGAACCGTCTCGTTTTAACGGGAATGTTGTTGCTTCTTTCGTATGCGCTTTCGTGGCTGACGTGGTTGTTTTTCCTGCTTTTCGCATGGACGCTTTTTTCCTATCGCAATCCCGAGCGGCTTGCAGACGAAGACGATGTGCGTGCTTTGATTTCACCGATTGACGGAAGAGTAACGTCGATTGCTAAAACGACGCTTGAAAACAATCAAGAGATGTTGCGCATCGTGATTCGAAAATCATTTTTTGACGTGGGATTGATTCGTGCTCCTCTTGCGATGAACGTCGTTGCGACGACACATCGATTCGGTCTTTTTATGCCGCCTTCGCATGCATTGTCGTCTGCTTTAGGCGAGCGAAGTATCATGACATGTCAGGCGCGAAATGACCAACTGTATATGGTCTGTTCTATCGGTTCTTGGGGAATTCCGGTTGCATTTTACCGTAAAGACGGCTCTTTTAAAGCAACGGAACGTATGGGTTTCCTCAAGGACGGGGAAATTGCCGTGCTGGTTAGTTTAGACGCGCGTATCAAGGTGGTTCTAAACGACACGGTTAAAGCGGGGCAAAGCGTGCTCGGCTATCTTGCGTATAAGGATTAAGATGAACGTTCAAAACGGGAACAAATTGCAATTGATGTATGTCTTTCCCAATCTTTTTACGGCGGCAAGTGCTTTTTTAGGCGTGATTAGCGTTATCGCTTCGGCTAATGCTCAATTTGATAAAGCGGCGATTTATATTCTTCTGTCGTTGATTTTTGACGGACTTGACGGTAGGGTAGCACGATTGACCAATGCGACGAGTAAATTCGGCGCCGAATTCGATTCTTTAGCGGATATCGTAGCTTTCGGCGTTGCCCCTGCGATGTTGTTTTATTTTAGTATTGCCCATGCGTACGGGAAAGTCGGCTCGCTTTTGTGTGCGATGTTCGTCGTTTTCGGAGCAATTCGTTTGGCACGTTTTAACGTGATGATCGGTACGGTGGAGCCTTCCGTTTTTATCGGTGTTCCGATTCCTACCGCCGCCGTCGTTGTTGCGATGTGGATTTTATTTTATAAAGAATATCCCGCCATTCACGGCTATGAGAGTCTGATGCTAATTGGTTTAGGCGGGCTTTCGTGTCTTATGGTTAGCAATATTCGTTATCCGAGTTTCAAGAAGATCGATTTAAAGAAAGGTCATCTGATTAAAACACTGGTGTACCTTGTCGCGACGTTTTCGCTTCTGTATTTATACCCGATCGAAGTCGGAACGCTTCTGATTAGCCTGTATCTCGTATATGGCTTATTGCGAGGCGTTTACACGTTCATCGTTGCCAAATACTATAAAAATTGAGTATAATACGTCCACTCTGAAGAAGTGCGTTTCACGCTCTTCTTCAAAATAGCTATTTTTAAAGGAGAAACGATGAAAAACGTTACGGCGATCGGTATTATGAAATCGATTAAATGTTTACCCAAAATTGAGATTAAAAACGCCCTCCTGCAAAACCTCCTCTCCCTCTAATTTTCTTTTTTTCATTCATTTTTAGCGATACAGATACAATCATTTAAAGGATAACCTTATGAGCGACAATACTATTATCATTTTTGATACGACGTTACGCGACGGCGAGCAAAGTCCCGGCGCGTCCATGAATACGGAAGAAAAAATTCAAATCGCCTTGCAATTGCAAAAGCTCGGCGTTGACGTGATCGAAGCGGGATTTGCCGCGGCAAGCCCCGGAGATTTTGACGCGATTGCGCGTATTAGCGAAGTGATTACCAAAAGTCGCGTTTGTTCGTTGGCACGTGCATTGGAGAGGGATATTAAAGCGGCGGGCGAAGCCGTTTCCAAAGCAAAATTCAATCGCATTCACACATTTATCGCTACAAGTCCGATTCATATGCAATACAAACTGAAAATGAGTCCGGATCAAGTCATTAAAAAAGCGGTCGAAGCGGTGCAATACGCCAAAACTTTCTGCGAAGACGTCGAATTTAGTTGCGAAGACGCCGGACGTAGCGAAATCGGTTTTATGAAAGAGGTACTAGACGCCGTCATCAACGCCGGAGCAACGACGCTCAATATTCCCGATACGGTCGGCTATCGCTTACCGACGGAGATGGGAGCGATTATTAAGTCGTTACACGAATTTGTCGGAGCGCGTGCGATTATCTCGGTACACAATCATAACGATTTAGGGCTTGCGGTCGCAAATTCGCTTGCGTGCATCGAAAACGGTGCGCGTCAAATCGAGTGTACGATTAACGGTTTGGGCGAGCGTGCCGGAAATGCGGCACTTGAAGAGATCGTGATGGCACTTCGAACGCGTAAAGATCATTTTAGTGCTTACGAGACGAATATTAACATCAAAGAGATTTACCCGACGAGCCGTCTTGTCTCTTCGATTACCGGAATTGAACCGCAACCCAATAAAGCGATCGTCGGTAAAAACGCATTTTCGCATGAAAGCGGCATTCACCAAGACGGCGTTTTAAAACATACGCAAACGTATGAAATTATGAGTGCTAAAGATATCGGACTCGATAAAAACTCGATCGTTCTTGGAAAACATTCCGGCCGTCATGCGTTTAAAGATAAATTGGCAAGCTTGGGATACGAATTGCAAGACGATGAAATTAACGAAGCGTTTGAGCGTTTTAAAATTTTGGCGGATCAGAAAAAAGAGATTTTCGACGATGATTTACGTGCGTTGGTCGCCGAAGAGATTACGAAAATTCCTCAAGTGTTCGAGTTGCTTCGCTTACAACTTTCCGATTGTGCTCCCGGAGGCGTTCCGAGTGCGGCGGTGACGATCAATCACGACGGTAAAGAGATTACCGATGCGGCAATCGGCAACGGAACGATGGACGCTATTTTTAAAGTGATCGATCGCGTGTGCGGCGTCAGCGGAGAGCTTAAAGATTATAAAGTCGATGCGGTTTCACAAGGCAAAGATGCTATGGCGCGCGTCATCGTCAAAGTCGTTTTTGACGAGAGCAAGCCGGCGATTATGGGACACGGGCTAAGCGTCGATACGATGCTGGCAACGGCAAAAGCCTATATCGGGGCACTTAACAGTTACATGTCGATGCGCGATCGTTTGCGTAGCGTTCATAAAATGGAACAAGAAGGCATTTAACCGAGTCTTAAACCTTACATGTCAAAACGTACATGTAAGGTTATTTGACCAATTCGAACGTAAAATACTGCGAGATAAAACCGATATTTCCGATGCTTCGGTACTGGGCGGTTGCCGCCTCGTAATTTCCGACTTCTTGATACAGCAAACCAAGCGCGTACTTACTCTCCACGTTGGAGGGATCGGTCAATTTGGAAAGTTCTAAAAGCGCGATGGCGTTTTCGCTATGTCCCGCACCGATAGCCGAGACTGAGGCGAGAAATACGGTGTAAGTATCTTTTTTATGAAAATCGTCGATGAGTTTATTGTAAAGCACAAACGCTTCTTCAAAATTGTTGGTATAAATTTGCAAATATGCGAGCGTTTGCATAATCGAAGGAATATCGACACGCTCTTCTTCCATGCGTTTGATCACAAAATCGCGTTTTTGATGCAATAATCCGCCGATTTGCAAGAGCTTGATGTACTGTTCTTTGACGATTTTGGGACCGTAGTAAAAAGCGTCGTAGTCTAACGGTAGTGCATTAAATTCGATTTGAATCGCTTTGGCATATTGTTTGATGTCTTGTTTATCGTGCTTGATGTTAAACAAGATGATATTGGCAAGAATATCTTTAGGAAGCAAGGCTTGTAACTTTTGCGCATTGAGACGATACATACGATCGTTGCCGAGCTTTTGCGACGCGACGATATTTAAGACAAGATGCAAAGGAGAGTCCTCTTTTTCTTGCTCAATCCAGCGCGTCAGTGAAAAATGGTTACCGTCTGTGAGGTAGATCATCGACGCGTACAGACTGTCTTGCCCGAGCGTAGGATTTTTGGTGATGCTCTCTTTCACGTCCTCGCTGAGTTTCGTGATGTCTTTACCGATAAGATTTCCGCTCATGAGTGCGAAAACGCCGGCAAGATAGTTGCCGTTATCGAGATGGTAACTTTTGGAAAAATGGCGATATGCCGCACCGTAATCGCCCATTTGCGCATAGGTCAACGCCAAATTGTAATGTAAAATAGAGTGGTTTTTGTATTCGTCGACCATTTTCAAAAAGAGCTCGTTGGCTTCGTATACGTGAAAATCAAGGGCTTTTTTGATACCTTTTGAAATAGCGATGTTGACTTTGGAAATCGTCGAGCTGGCCTTTAAATACGAAAGAGCCGGTCCGATTTCGTCGATAAAAATATTCATACTTCCTTTTCGAATATAATCGATCGTCTGTTTCGCGTCGAAAACTTTGTACGGTGCATAATAAAATAAAAGACTGTAGATATTTTCGTTGTCGAAGAAAAGCTCTTTTTCAAATTCGCTTTGTGCCTTGTCTACGTCAAAGAGCGTGGGTTTTAAAATTGCGTGCATTTTGTAAATCGGGGCGGCGTTTTCGTCACGTACTTTGGCGACTTCTTGGATGAGCGAAGCCGTGTTGGCAAGATTGCCGAGTTTATTTTCAACCAAAGCAAGTGCCATTTTGATGTGCGTATTTTCAGGTTCGTTGCGAAGCGCGCGTACCAAATAGTTTTTGGCTTTACTATAATCGCCGAGTTTTGCCTGTAAAAGCCCTAACGTAAACAGATCGCTCTCTTTGGCAACGCTTTCCAAATCCTTGTACGCCTCTTGATTGTACGCTAAAGAGGCCAAGATTTTCGACGTAAGATAGTTTTGGTCTTCGCGGTAAAAGTCGTTGGAAGGATGCGAGAGCGCACTTAAGGCTTCGACGTAAAAATTTTTATAATAATGCACCAAGCCCACGTAGTAGGAATAAAGCGGAGCATTGCTCTCTTCGGGAAGGTACGCGTATGCCAAATCGACGTAGTAGTGAAACAACGTCGCGTCTCCCATTTCCAAAGCGCAAACGGCGGCATTGATAGCACTGATGCAGCGATGCTCTTGGTTTTGAATCGCTTTTTTAAAGGCCTCCAAAGCTTCGGCGTAACTTTGCTCTTTGAGT
>Ga0265295_1004224_pt1 | contig 19571 bp, 18 predicted proteins | sample Munlansysbiofilm_FD_192503 | JGI IMG/M metagenome (GOLD analysis project Ga0265295, IMG submission 192503) | Leachate microbial communities from a municipal landfill in Southern Ontario, Canada - Methane capture system biofilm | ecosystem: Engineered > Solid waste > Landfill > Unclassified ... | reverse complement strand
TTAACTGTTTTAGAAAACTCTACACACTTAATTTTAAACAATTCTATCTATACGCCTAAAGAGAGCAAAGAGTCTTTGAGCGCCTTTAAAGAGCCAAGCATTAGACAAAGTGCAAGAGTTTTAAAGGAGCAAAATCTTTTTAATAAAAATGTAGTTTTACTCTATTTTAGTAAAAAACATAGTGATGAGATAGCTTTTTATAGTGAAGATAAGGGTTTCGTAGATCTTGTAAAATTTAATTTACCAAAAGATGCAAGTAGTATAGTTGAAGCTATAGAAAAAAGCAAAACAGGCAAAAGATTAATTGAAAATTTTTCTAATAAATTTAGTGAAAATTTTAATAATTTTAAAAATTTAAATTTTGAAAACCATCCAAATAATCTATTTACCATCTTTGGAGCTGTTGGAGTTTTATTTGGGCTGGAAAAAGATATAAAAATTGGGACTAATTTAGTTTTAGATAAAGCTTTTGTTTTTGGAGGATTAAAAGGTCCTAGTATTGATTTTAAGCTAAATGATGAGAGTTTAAGAGGTGAATTTAATACTACTAGATTTTTTAAAAGCATAATGAGCTATCTTTTAGCAGGGGCTGATTTGGAAACTTTGAGCTTTGCTTTGATTGATAGTTTAGGGTTTTTCATTTCAAACTTTTTAGATAGAACCAAAGATGAATTAAACTCTACAAATTTAATAATTTCTGGCTCTTTATTTGAAAACGAAAGAGTTAGTGAAGTGATAATTAGGCAGGCAAAAGTTAGACACCAAGTTAGTACTGCTTATGAACTCCCGCTTGATGAGTAAAAAAAGAGTATCTTACAAAGTTGAGGGTTTAGTCCAAGGTGTTGGATTTAGGCCCTTTGTTTATACACTTGCTACAAAACTTAATTTAACTGGATTTATAAAAAATAGCGTAAGTGGCGTTTATATGGAGCTTCAAGGAGAGGAGAATAAACTAAAAGAGTTTTTACAAGAGTTTCATTTAAATCTCCCACCCCTTGCTAGAGTTGATAAAATCATTCAAAAAGAGTTAAAATTGACCAATGAAAATAGTTTTAAGATAGAAAAAAGCGCAAATGAGGGAGTAAAACACTCCGCAGTTTTACCAGATATGTCGCTTTGCAAAAGTTGTGAAGATGAGATGAGAGATAGTAAAAACAGGCGCTACCACTATCCATTTACAAACTGTACAAATTGTGGCCCTAGATATAGCATCATTGAAAGCTTGCCATATGATAGGCCAAATACTTCAATGAAAGAGTTTAAACTTTGTAAAAGTTGCGAACAAGAGTACAATAATCCATTAGATAGAAGATACCATGCCCAGCCAATTAGTTGTCCGCATTGTGGCCCAAAACTTAGCTTAAACACTATTTCTTCAGGGGTAGTTAAAGAAGGAGATGAAGCTTTAAAAGAGTTTGTACGGCTAATTAAAAATGGAGAGATTGTAGCATTAAAGGGAATGGGCGGATTTCACATAATTTGTGATGCAAGAAATATAGATAGTTTAAAAGAGTTAAGAGTTAGAAAGAAAAGGGTAGCCAAACCATTTGCCATTATGTGCAAAGATATAAAAATGGCTTTAGAGTATGTAGTTTTGTCTAAAAAAGAAGAGGCGGTTTTAAATTCGATAGAAAAGCCAATAGTGCTTGTGAAAAAGAAAAAAAACTTAACTTTACCCCAAGAGATTGCACCAAAAACTGATAGGCTTGGTATCTTTTTGCCATATACTCCACTTCATTTTCTTCTTTTTGAATATATAGATTTTCCACTCATTGCAACAAGTGCAAACAGAAAAGATGAGCCCATAGTTTCAAATGAATTAGAGTTCAAAGAGTTAAAGGGCATTGTAGAGTTTTATTTAAATCACGATAGAAAAATAGTAAATAGAAGTGATGATTCAATAGTTCAACTAATAGAAGAGAAAATTTTACCTTTAAGAATTTCAAGGGGATATGCGCCTTTTACCTTTCCAGTTAAAGAAAAAATAGGTAAAACCATTTTAGCTGTTGGCGCGCAAGAGAAAAACTCCATTGCTTTGCTTCATAATGGAAAAATAATCCAAAGCCCATACATTGGAGATATTAGTAGTTTAAAAGGGTTTGAATTTTTCAATCATACTCTTAAGATGTTAAAAAGATTTTATGAGGCGACACCAGATTTAATACTCCATGACAATCACCCAAACTACACTTCAACTCTTTGGGCAAAATCTCAAAATATTCAAAGCATGGGAGTTTATCACCATCAAGCTCATATTTGCGCAACGATGCTAGAGCATGGTTTAAATGAGCCAGTTTTGGGAGTCTCTTGGGATGGAACAGGCTATGGGGAAGATGGAACCATTTGGGGAGGAGAGTTTTTACTCTTTGAAAAGGGTAACTTTAAAAGAGTTGCTCATTTTGAGCCTTTTAAACTTTTAGGGGGAGAGGGATCTATAAAACATATTTGGAGAGTAGCTTACTCAATGCTAAAAGATTTAAAAGATGTGGATAGTTTAAAAATCTTTCAACCTTTTAAAAAAGAGTTACCACTTTTAGATAAGGCTCATTTAAAAAATATAAACTCTCCACTATGCTCATCTGTTGGTAGGATATTTGATGCTGTGGCGTTTTTAGCTACAGGTTTAAATGAAGTAACATATGATGGGGAGAGTGGACTACTCATTGAATCACTCTTTGATGAAAAAGTAAAAAGTGATGAAAGTTTTCATTTTCACAATAGTATTTTTTACTATAAAAATTTCCTAAAGAGCATTAAAAGAGATGGAAAAGAAAATTACATAACACTCTTTGTGCATTTATTGGCAAATAGTATTATTTGTATAGGTAAAAAATATAATCTTCCAATAGTGATTAGTGGAGGAGTTTTTCAAAACAAAACTCTTGTAAAGACGCTACTTCATAAAGCCAAAAAAGAAAAAATTAAAATATATTTTTCAGAAAAAATTCCTTTAAATGATAGTGGTATTGCTTTTGGGCAGTTGGCTAAAATTATTTTAGCACAATAGTTATTTTTCTTATTTCTTTTTAAGTTTTTTTCTACTATTATTATCACTAAATAATAAGAATAAGGATTCTCAATGGATAAAGTTATTCGGTTTAGTGTCTCTTTACCAGAGCAACTACTAAATGAATTGGATAAAAAAGTTTCTACACAAGGTTATGCTTCCAGAAGTGAATTTACTAGAGATTTAATTAGAGAAAAGATAGTAAAAGATAGTTGGAAAGATGACGATAGCGAAGTGATTGGCGTATTAACTATCATCTATACCCATCATCAAAACGACTTAGTTCAAAAAATAGTTGACATACAACATGATGCAGAGATTAAAATAATGTGCTCAACTCATGTTCACATTGATCATGAAAATTGCTTAGAAACCATAATGATTCAAGGTATAGCAAATAAAATACAAGATTTTTCACAAAAAATAGGTGGATTAAAAGGCGTTAAATTTTCTAAATTAGTAAAAGCCGCCATACCTGCCTCATAATTAAAGTGCACGCTTAGTGCACTTTCTCCTTTTATAAAATATCTAACCCGCCCCATTCAGAGATAATTTACCACTATTTGATTAATATATTAAATCTTAAACAAAAAAGGAACTCTAATGTGTAAAGATTGCGGGTGCACGATATCTAAAGAGTCACATAGCCATGATGAACATCACCACCATCCAAATCCTCAGCTAAATGACTCAAAAACAGTTGAAGTTATCACTAAAATTTTAGATGCAAATGATAAAGAAGCAGCTCACAATAGAGCTCATTTTGAAAGCCATGGGGTTTTTGCTATAAATTTAATGAGTAGCCCAGGTGCAGGAAAAACTACACTCCTAGAAGCGACTATCGATAGCGGCGAGCTTAAAATTGGAGTAATTGAGGGAGATTTAGAGACAAATCAAGATGCGCAAAGGATAATAGCAAAAGGAGCACCTGCGTATCAAATAACAACAGGACAAGCGTGTCATTTGGATGCTTTTATGGTTCATAAAGGTTTACACGCCATGCCTTTAGAGGATTTAGATTTAGTATTTGTTGAAAATGTTGGCAATTTAGTATGCCCAGCTAGTTATGATGTTGGTACTCACTTAAATGTTGTACTGCTTTCAGTTCCAGAAGGAGATGATAAGCCTGCAAAATATCCTGTTATGTTTAGAGCGGCTGATCTTTTAATCATAACAAAAACAGATCTTTTACCTCATTTTGATTTTAATATTGATGTAGCCATTAAAGAGGCTAGAAAATTAAACCCTAAATTAGACATTTTGCAAGTTGATAGCAAGAGTGGCAAAGGGATTAAGCAGTGGATTGATTATTTAAAATTTAAAATATCTTTAAGATAAGGAGTAAATTATGTGTCTTTCTATACCTTCAAAAGTTATAAAAATTGATGAAAACAATATGGCAACAGTTGATACCATGGGTGTAAAAAGAGAGATTACTCTTGATTTAATAGATGAGCCTATAGAGATTGGAGATTATATTTTAATTCATGTGGGTTATGCTATGGGAAAGATAAGCAAAGAAGAGGCACTTGAGAGCATTAAAGCTTATGAAGAGATAGTAAAGGCTATGGAAAGTGGTGAAATAGATCCAGATGAAGGACATAGCGGAGAGTACTTTGAATCTCATTGAGGGGTTTAGAAACCCCGCACATATGAGAGCGCTTTCAAAATTAATTTATAAAGAGTCAAAAACTCCTATAAAAATTATGGAAGTTTGCGGAGGACACACTCACACCATAATGAAATATGGGATAATTCAACTTTTACCAAAGCATATTGAGTTTATCCATGGACCTGGGTGTCCTGTTTGCATTATGCCAAAAGAGAGGATTGATGCAGCGCTGGCTCTAGCTTCTAGTAAAGATGTGATATTTACTACATTAGGAGACATGATTAGAGTTCCTGGAAGTAAAAGTTCGCTCCAAGAGTTAAGGGCTAGAGGAGCTGATGTTAGAGCACTTTACTCTCCATTAGATGTTTTAAAAATAGCAAATGAAAATCCCACTAAAAAGGTTATATTTTTTGCCATTGGTTTTGAAACTACTACTCCAATGAGCGCCGCAATTATTGATAAAACTTTGAAAGAGGGCATTAAAAACATTTCATTTTTCTCAAATCATGTTTTAGTTCCAGAGCCAATGGAAGCCATTATGCTTGATGAGAATTCAAAAATAGATGCTTTTTTAGGACCTTCTCATGTAAGCGTTATAACTGGAACAAAAATTTATGAAAGAGTTTGCGAGAAATTTAAAATGCCCATAGTAGTTGCTGGGTTTGAGCCAATTGATGTGATGGAAGCTATATTAAAAATCGTAAAGCAAGTTGAAGAGGGAAGATATGAGGTTGAAAACCAGTATATAAGAGCCGTCTCAAGAGATGGAAACTTGCACGCTCAAAAGTTAGTAGATAAATATTTTGAAAGAAGGGCTCATTTTAATTGGCGAGGCATTGGAGATATTCCAAATAGTGCTTTGAAATTAAAAGATGAGTATGCTTTTTTGGATGCCCAGATAATCTTTAAAGATTTAATACCAAAAGAGCATAAAAAAGATCACAAGCTTTGCATTTGTGGAGATATTTTAAAAGGTTTAGCAAAACCATATGATTGTAAGGTTTTTGGAAAAGCTTGTGTGCCATCTTCCCCCATAGGCTCATGTATGGTTTCAAGCGAGGGAGCTTGTGCAGCGTATTATAAATATGGATCACTTCTTAAAGGAAGAAGAGTATGAAAGAGATACTTTTAGCCCATGGTGGCGGTGGTGATGAGATGAATGAGCTTATAAATAAACTTTTTTTTAAATCATTCTCAAATCCAATTTTAGAAAAAATGGAAGATGCAGCAACTATTGAATTAAAAAGCCCAATAGCTTTTACAACCGATTCATTTACTGTAAATCCCCTATTTTTCAATGGTGGAGATATTGGAAAACTTGCTGTTGTTGGAACTGTAAATGATTTAGTGATGGCTGGGGCAAAACCAAGATATTTAACTTGTGGCTTTATGATTGAAGAGGGTTTTTTATTTAGTGATTTACAAAAGATAGTTAAAAGTATGCAAGATGAGATGGAGAAAATCGGCGTTAAAGTAGTAGCAGGAGACACAAAAGTAGTTCCAAAAGGTAGTGTTGATGGAGTTTTTATAAATAGTTCTGGAGTAGGAGAGATTGTACAAAAAAATATCTCTTCGCACAATATTAAAGCAGGACATGTTTTAATAGTCTCAAATGAAGTTGGCAATCACGGAGCTTGCATATTAGCTAAAAGAGAAGATTTGGATGTAGAAACAAGCATAAAGAGTGATTGTGCTCTTTTATGGGAGCCTGTAAAGGCGCTTTATGAAGCTGGAATTGCACCAATTGCTCTAAGAGATGCAACAAGAGGCGGACTTAGCGCAGTGCTTAATGAGTGGGCAGTAGCTTCAAATATTGGCATAAAAGCTTATGAAGAAAAGATACCAGTAGCTGATGAAGTTAGAGGAATTTGTGAAATATTTGGATTTGAACCATATGAATTTGCAAATGAAGGAACTATGGTTTTAGCCCTAAAAGAAGAGGATGCTTCAAAAGCTTTAGAGGTTTTAAAAGGTTTTGAAGTAACTAAGAGGGCATCCTTATTTGGAGTGGCAGTTAAGGAGTATGAGGGGAGAGTTATTTTAGAAACTCCTTGGGGTAGTCAAAGATTTTTAGAATCACCAAAAGGTGAGCTTTTACCTAGGATTTGTTAATGCACGAATTTTCGATTATCCATTCACTTTTAGATCTTTGCGAGGAGAATGCTAAAGCAAATGATGCAAAAAAAGTTTTAAAAGTTGAGATAAAAATAGGCAAATTAAGCGGAGTTGAGCCACATCTTTTAAAGATGGCTTTTGAAACCTTCAAAGAAAAAACCATTTGCGAAGAAGCAGATTTAATCATGCACATTCAAGACATAATCATTAAATGCCATAGCTGTTTTAGTGAAAGCAAGCTAGATAAAAATGAGTTTTTATGCCCACTTTGTGGGAGTAGTGATGTCTCTACCATTGATGGGGAAGAGATGTATTTAATGAGATTAGAGATGGAGTAATTTAAAAGTTAAGGGATAGATATGTTAGATTCTTATAAAAAAGCGACAATTGAGGATCTTGGAGAGATTATTAAAATATATAACTCTACAGTTTCAAGCGGAGTTTCAACTGCTGATACTAAAGAGGTAAGTGTTGAGAGTAGGCTAGAGTGGTTTAAAACTAGAAGTAAAAATAGACCGATTTTAGTCAAAGAGTATCATGGAAAGATAATTGCGTGGTTGAGTTTTGATCCTTTTTATGGAAAGCCCGCATATGAGCAAACTGCTGAGATTAATATATATCTTGATCCAAACTTTAGGGGTAAAAAACTTGGACAACAGTTTTTGGAAGAAGCTATCAAGTTAGCCCCAAGTTTAGGGATTAAAAATTTATTAGCTTTAATTTTCAAGAAAAATAGTGCAAGTTTAAAGCTCTTTAAAAAGTTTAATTTTAAAGAGTGGGGAAGTTTGCCTGGTGTTGCCATAATAGATGGAAAAGAGAGAGATGTTGTGCTTTTAGGGTTAAAGTTATGATGGAAAATTGTGTACTTTTTGACATGGATGGAACGCTTCTTGATAGCTCTGATGGGATAGTTAAGAGTGTAAATTTTGTTAGAAAAGAGATAGGTTTTCATCCACTTAGTAAAGATGAGATAATAAAATATATAAATGATCCAAAAGAGTCACTGCCAAAAAAATTTTACAATACAGATGAATATAAAAAAGAACATCGTGAGATATTTGAAAAACACTACTTTGAAAACTGTACCCATAACCTAACTCCTTATGATGGAGCAAGGGAGCTTTTAAGTAGTTTGGAAGAGCACTCTAGTTTAACAATTGCTACTAATTCTTGGGATTTTTTTGCTAAAAAAATGCTCTCTCATTGCGAAATGGAGCACTATTTTGATCTTATTGTTGGTGCAAATACCTACAAAGCCTCTAAGCCAGATCCAACAATGGTAAATGAGATAATTAAGACAAAAAAAGCAAAAAAAGCTCTACTTGTTGGGGATAGTTTAAAAGATGCTTTTGCTGCAAAAAATGCAAATATACCATTTATATATGTAAACTGGGGATATGGATCATATGAGATAAAAACTCCCTATATCGCCAAAAGTATGGAAGAGTTAAAAGAGTTAATAGAGCAGTTATTTAATCACTAAAGATTTTAAAGGGTAGCTCTAGAGTTCTTTTTAAAATGTTTAATGGAGTCATTACCACATCTTGAAAAACTTCTGTTTCAACCTTTGGATCTTCTAAGTTTCCACTAATTTTTATGGCTGTTGAAATACTATTATCCTCCCCTAAAAAGATATGATTTATAAGTGGAATTTTACCTATAAATGAACTTATATCTTTTAAGGTTTTTAATTTCAAATCAACTTGCAAAAGTCCATCTTTTAAATTCACAACACCTTTTCCTAAAATATCTGCGCTAACTCCTTTTAGTTCTATTAGATGCAGAGTTAAAATGTCATCTTTCATGCTAAAAACAATATCTCCAGATCCAATCTTATACCCTTTTTCATCAAATCCAGGGGATTTAAAAAGAGCTAATGAGGGGACTGTGTTTAGTAGGGCAATTAAATTATTGTACGCTTTCATTTCAACTAAATAGGTATCTTTTAAATCTAATTTTCCAGAGTAAAAGTTGCTATTGTGTCCTTTTATCTCTATATTAAACTCTCCTTCATTAAAAAGATTTTTCCCTAGCAGTTCTTTAAAAGAGAGATCATTTAACTCCTTTATGGATGCTGTAAATCCAGATAAGTTTTTCTTAAAATTTATAAATCCACTATTTTTAAATGAGCCATTAAAGGTTAAATTATCTTTTTGTAAGCTAGCGCTATATTTGCTAAAATCAAAGCTTTTTCCATCTTCATTTAAGATTATGGAGCTATTTTTTGCCTCTAGGTTTAAAAAACTATCAACATTTAAGTTTAAAGACTCATCGCTTTCACTTTTTAAGTCAATATTTTCTAAAATAATGTTTAAACTATTTTTTGATTTAGATATTTTTATTCCATCAGCTTTTATGTCCGTTTTTTCTCCCTCATTTACGATGTTTGCTAGTAAAGATTGCAAAGGTTTACCATCTTTATAAAAGGGAGTTTTTAGTGATGAGGCTAAAAGTTCAATCTCATATTTTTTATAATCTTCCGTTTTGCCCTTCACCTTTCCAGATTTGATTTCAAATTCATGCAAGATTGGAGCATATGGGTAGATTAACTTAAGATCATTTGCCCTAAAAGAGAACCCTTCTTGCAAAAATGCAATCTTGCTATTAAGCTCTGGCAGAGTGATTGTTGCCTCTTCTTTAAAATCAACCACTATGGGGGTAAGGTACTTTTCAAGCTCTATTATGGTTTCATCTTCAGATTTAATATTTAAAAACTCTAAATCTACATTTCCCATGTAGTTTAACTCTTCTAAATCCAAAGTTCCTTGAGTATAAAGCTCAAACAAAGAGCCATAGCTTAAATGAGTATTATCAAGGTAAATATCGCTGTTTTTAAGCGTTATAAATGAATGTTTAGTATAAAAAACCTCATCTAAAAAGGCAAATTGGCTATTTTGAGGTATGAAAATACCATGAGTGTCTATGTGAAATGGAGAAAACTCAATATCAAGTTTTAACTTAGCTTTAGTCTTTCCGCTAAGCTGGGTTAGAGGTATTTTAATATCATAAGCATTTAAAATTTGATGAACCCTCTCATCAAGCCTAGTATTTGCATCTATGATAACTACAATCCCAGCTTTGCCTTTGAGTAAATTATAGATATAAACATCAGATCCGCTTATGTCAATTCCTTCATATGAAGATTTGCCAAGATCAAAAAGCAGTTGGTTGTTTTTTAATTTTATGCTCAACTCTTCAATGTTTGCCGCTGGTAAATGCTCTTCAAACTTTACTTTTACATCTTTTGCAAAAGCTTCTCCCTCCATCTCATAAGGAAAATACTCTCCATTTTTTAAGTCAATTTTTCCTTTTAATGATTTTAAAAGGTATGAAGAGCTTGTAATTTTTTTATAAATCCAATCACTAATTTCTGGCTCAATCTCCACTATGGACTCTAGCGCCTCCATGAAGCTATCTAAAGATGAAAACCTATCGCTTTTTGCTACATATGAAAGCATCCTATCTTTTAACCTTAATACTATTTTCCCCTCTATTTCGTAAGTAGAAAACTCGCCTTCAAAAAAACCCTCTTCATTTAGTATGTCAAAATCTAAAATCCCTCTTAATTCAAGATTAAAATCCTTAACTAAAAGTTGTTTGATTTGTGTTTTAATCTCACCATCTATTGATTTAATGGCCGCATCAATAGTCATATAGTTTGAATCAAGATAAAATATATCTTTTTTAAATAGAAAACTTATTGTCTCATTTTCATAAATTATTTTCCCTATGGAAATTGACTCAAAGAGCCTATCTAGCCAAGGTAAGTAGCTTAAAAGTGTGACTAATTCTTCTCTAGCGCTATTTGAGCTTGAGCTTTTGGGCAGGGTTAAACTATTTATATCTACAATCAGTTTTTTATCTAGTTTAATGTAAAATCTGTCTATGTAAATATTGGCAAATGAGAACTTGTCTATGTTTATCCCATGGATTAAAGCGGTTATAAAGGTAAAAAAAACAATGCCAGGCAATAAAATAGGAATCCAAAGCTGCCTTATCATTTTTGAAATGCTGTTTATCATTATTTTTTCACTCTTATTCTACCTTGCTAAGCCCATGAATACAACTTCTGTAGTCTTTGTTCCAAAAGGATCTATTTCGCAGATTATATCATATCTACATAAACGAAATTTCGACTTTATACCTGCAATTGATCGTAAGATTTTAAGAATTTTTGGTTGGCCACAATCTGGCTGGATAGATGTAGGTGAAACTAGCTTAAGTAGGGGTGATTTTTATTATAAATTAACTCATGCAAAAGCTGCTATGGTTTCAGTTACACTTAAGCCTGGAGAGACAACAGTTATATTTTTAAAAAATCTATCCCAAACTTTTAATATCTCGCAAGAGGAGATGAAAAAAGAGTACGATAAGTTAGCATCCTATCCAGAAGGCCTCTTTTTCCCAGAAACCTACCATCTTCCAATTGGCATTGAAGCTAGGCATTTGCTTTATTATTTAATCTCTCTTTCAGAAAATGCAAATAAAAACCTTTCACAAAAAATCTTTGGAGAGTACAATCCAAACAGATGGAGAAGGTATCAAATCATAGCTTCCATCATAGAAAAAGAGTCAGCTTCAATTGATGAAATGCCCTTAGTCTCATCAGTTATTTATAATAGACTTAATAAAAATATGAAACTCCAAATGGATGGAACGCTAAATTATGGAGAGTTTAGCAACCTTAAAGTAACCCCAGAAAGGATAAAAAACGATACTTCAAGGTACAACACTTACAAGTATGCTGGCTTGCCACCACATCCTGTATCCTCAGTTAGTGTTGATGCCTTAAAAGCTGCCATATTTCCAGCAAAAAGTGACTATCTCTATTTTGTAAGAGACAAAAGCGGTAAGCATACTTTTTCAAAAAATTATGATGAGCATTTAAAGGCTATAAAAGGGGGTAGATAAGTTGAGCTTGAAATGTTTTGCTTAGATTTATATTTAGAGTAGATTTTATATCTTAAATGATAATATTTTTTAAAAAAGGAGAGTTTTGTGGAAAGTAAAATTTTTTATACAAAGGTAGATGAAGCTCCAGCTTTAGCGACTTACTCGCTTTTGCCAATCATTAAAGCTTTTTTAAAGCAAGCTAAAATTGAGATAGTTAAAAAAGATATCTCATTAGCAGGCCGAATTTTAGCTAATTTTTCAAAAGATGAGTTTCCTGATGATTTGAAAATCCTTGGAGATTTAACAAAAGATCCTAAAAGTATTATCATTAAGTTACCAAACATTTCAGCATCCATTCCCCAGCTTCAAGCTGCAATAAAAGAGTTGCAAGAGAGGGGATACAACCTTCCAAACTATCCAGATGAACCAAAAAATGAGGAAGAAAAAAAGATAAAAGATAGATACTCAAAGATTTTAGGCTCTGCTGTAAATCCAGTATTAAGAGAAGGAAACTCTGATAGAAGGGCTTCAAAAGCCATAAAAGAGTTTGCTAGAAAAAATCCTCACTATATGGGAGAGTGGAAAAGTAGCTCTAAAACTAAAGTTGCACATATGCAAAAACTTGATTTTTATGGAACAGAAAAATCAGTTACTTTAAAAAAAGATATGGAAGTTTCCATTGTTTTGAAAAAAAATAGTGGAGAGAGAAAAGTTTTAAAAGAGGGTTTAAAGCTTTTTAAAGATGAGATAGTTGATGGTTCGTTTATGAGTGTAGATGAACTTAGCAAATTTTATAAAGAGCAAATTATTGAGGCAAAAAATGCAGATTTACTTCTTTCATTGCACTTAAAAGCAACTATGATGAAGATTTCTGATCCAATTATGTTTGGAGTAGCTGTAAAGAGTTATTTTTCTACCATATTTAAAAAGTATGAAGATGAGTTTAGAAAGCTAGGTATAAATCCAAACAATGGTTTAGCTCACATTTTTAATGAGATAAAAAAATTACCATCAAATTTAGCCAAAAAAGTAGAAAAAGAGTTAAATGAGTGCTTAAATAGTAGCGCTAGCTTAGCTATGGTAAATTCGGATAAAGGCATAACAAATCTTCATTTTCCAAATGATGTGATAGTAGATGCTTCAATGCCAGCCATGATTAGAAATGGTGGAAAGATGTGGGATAAAAATGGAGATGCAAAAGAGTGTATCGCTATGATTCCAGATAGATCTTACGCGGGAGTTTATGCAGCTGTTATTGAAGATTGTAAGATTAATGGAGCATTTGATCCTAAAACTATGGGCTCAGTTCCAAATGTTGGACTTATGGCTAAAAAAGCGCAAGAGTATGGCTCTCATGATACAACTTTTGAAGTAGAAGATGATGGAGTTATTGAAGTTGTTGGAGAGGAAGTTTTATTAGAGCATAAAGTTTCTAAAGGTGATATTTGGAGGATGTGTAGAGTTAAAGATGAAGCGGTTAGGGATTGGGTTAGTTTAGCCGTTAGAAGGGCTAGACTTAGCAATACTCCAGCGATTTTTTGGCTAGATGAAAATAGGGCGCACGACAGTGAGATAATAAAAAAGGTAAATTTTTACTTAAAAGATGAAGATACCAATGGCTTAGATTTAACTATCCTCTCTCCAAAAGAAGCAACAATAGCAACTTTAAAAAGAGTTAGAGAGGGTAAAGATACCATTTGTGTTACTGGAAATGTACTAAGAGATTACAATACCGATCTTTTTCCCATTTTAGAGCTAGGAACTAGTTCTAAAATGCTCTCAATCGTTCCATTACTAAATGGAGGAGCTTTGTTTGAAACTGGAGCTGGAGGCTCTGCTCCAAAACATGTCGAACAGTTTTTAAAAGAGAATCACTTAAGATGGGACTCTTTAGGAGAATTTTTAGCGCTAGGTGCTGCGCTTGAGCATATTTCATTAAGTAATGAAAAAGCTAAAGTTTTAGCCAAAACACTTGATAGTGCGACTGAGGAGTTTTTAAATGAGAATAGATCTCCCTCAAGAGTGGTTAAAGAGTTAGATACTAGAGGAAGCCATGTCTATCTTGCATATTACTGGGTTAAAGCATTAAGTACTCAAACAGATGATTTGGAGTTAAAAGATAAATTTTCAAAAATAGCTCTACTTTTTAGTGCAAAAATTGATGAAATAATTAAAAATTTAAATGAGGCTCAAGGAGAGAGTGTGGACATGGGAGGATACTACCATTTTGATGATGAAAAAGGTAGAAAAAACCTAAGACCAAATGAAGAGTTTAATAAAATTATTGATGAAATTTTTAATATGTAAAAAGTTTCAAAAATAGATTGAAACTATGGAAAAATCAAGCTATACTTTTGAAATATTTTTTTATAATGTATTAGAAATTCAAATAGATACTAAAAGAGTTTAGGAGGATCGATGAATATTCATGAATATCAAGCCAAAGAGTTACTTAAAAAGTTCAATATTCCTACTCCAAGAGGTGTAGTTATTGAATCTTCAAGTAAAGCAAAAGATGCAGCTTTGAGTCTTGGTGGTGATATTTGGGTTGTTAAAGCCCAAATACACGCGGGAGGAAGAGGTTTAGGTGGTGGTGTGAAAGTAGTTAAAACTCCCAAAGAGGTGGTTGAAGCTTCTGAAAAAATGTTAGGAATGACTTTAGTCACTCATCAAACTGGCCCCAAAGGAAAGGTTGTTGAAAAAGTATACATAGAAGAGGGTGTGGATATTGCTAGAGAGTTTTATTTAGCAGTTGTGCTTGATAGGGCAAAGGAGATGCCTGTTATCATCGCTTCAACTGAAGGTGGAATGGAGATTGAAAATGTAGCAGCTGCCACGCCTGAGAAGATAATCAAAGTAGCAGTAGATCCCTCCATTGGCTTTCAAGGCTTTCATGGTAGAGCTTTAGCTTTTGGTTTAAAGTTATCAAAAGAGGAGATGGCTCCTTTTATTAAATTTGCTTCAAAACTATACACACTTTACATGGAAAAAGATGCTGAATTAATTGAGATAAATCCACTGGTAAAGACTGGCTCAGGTGAGTTCATTGCACTTGATGCAAAAATGGGCTTTGATGATAGTGCTATCTTTAGGCAAAAAGATATAGAAAATATGAGAGATTTAAGTGAGGAAGATCCAGCTGAACTTGAAGCTTCAGAGTACGGACTTAGCTATGTAAAACTTGATGGATATGTTGGTTGCATGGTAAATGGAGCTGGGCTTGCTATGGGCACAATGGATACCATTAATTATGTAGGAGGAGAGCCCGCAAACTTTTTAGATGTAGGTGGTGGTGCTAATCCTCAAAGTGTGGCAAAAGGGTTTGAAATTATCTTAAAAGACCCAAATGTAAAATCAATATTTGTAAATATTTTTGGTGGAATTGTAAGATGCGATAGGATTGCAAATGGAATTCTTGAAGCAACTAAAATGGTAAAAGTAGATATTCCTGTAGTGGTAAGGCTTGATGGTACCAATTCAAAAGAGGCAGCTGAAATTTTAAGAGATGCAAATATTTCAAATATTATAACTGCATCTGATCTTGAAGATGGAGCAAGAAAAGCTGTTAAAGCCGCTAAAGGAGAGTTAAAATGAGTATATTAGTTAATAAAGATACCAAGGTTATAGTCCAAGGCTTTACTGGCAAAGAAGGTACTTTCCACTCATCTCAGTGTATTGAGTATGGTACAAAAATTGTTGGTGGAGTAACTCCTGGAAAAGGCGGACAAACTCATTTAAACTTACCAGTTTTTGATAGTGTGATAGACGCTGTTAAGAGCACTAACGCAACAGTTAGCATGATATTTGTTCCTCCAGCTTTTGTAGCTGACGCGGTTATGGAAGCAGCTGAAGCTGGGATTGAGCTTTGTGTCATCATCACTGAAGGAGCTCCCGTTAAAGATATGCAAGTTGCAAAAGCTTATGCAATAAAAAAAGGGATGAAAACCATAGGACCAAACTGCCCAGGAATCATAACTGCACAAGAGTGTAAGATTGGGATTATGCCAGGAGTCATATTTAAAAAAGGGCCAGTTGGGCTCATTTCAAAGTCTGGCACGCTAACATATGAGGGTGCAAATCAGATAGTTAATGAAGGGCTTGGGATCACAACTGCTGTTGGCATTGGGGGAGATCCAATCATTGGACTTAGCTATAAAGAGTTGCTTCCAATGTTTGAAGCAGATCATGAGACGAAAGCTATTGTAATGATAGGAGAGATTGGAGGAGATTTAGAGATTGAAGCTGCTAAGTTTATAAAAGAGAAAATTACAAAACCAGTCATTGCTTTTATAGCAGGGCAGAGTGCTCCAAAAGGAAAAAGAATGGGGCATGCTGGAGCAATTGTGAGTGGCAATAGCGGTACAGCAGCAGAAAAGATGAAAGCTTTAGAAGAGGTTGGTGTGCATGTTGTAATTTCACCTGCAGATATAGGTAAAAAAGTTTTATCTGTCTTGAAAGATAGAGTTTAATAAAGGAGAATAGGTATGAGTCTTATGAAGGCGCCAGAAGGGGTTCCTGTCTGGGTAGATATATCACGCTGTAAAGCTTGCGATATTTGTGTAAGCTTGTGTCCCGCAGGAGTTCTTGCAATGACTCCAGCCCCTGGAGCGATATTGGGCGCTACTATTGAAGTAATTGAACCAGATGCGTGCATTGGGTGTAAAGATTGTGAATTGCACTGTCCTGATTTTGCCATATATGTAGCTGAAAGAAGTGAATATAAGTTTGCAAAACTTACCGATGAGGCAAAAGAGAGAGCAGAAGCTATTAGAAAAAATAAATTTAAAAAACTAAGCGCATAGGAGAAGGGATGGCTAGAGAAGTAGTATCAACAGGAAACTCTCTTGCGGCTTTAGCAGCTGTTGAGTGTGGATGTAATTTTTTTGGTGGCTATCCTATAACTCCATCAAGTGAGGTAGCCCATGATTTAAGTGTTTTACTTCCAAAGTATGGTGGAACTTTTATTCAAATGGAAGATGAGATAGCTGGAATTTCAGTTGCATTGGGAGCTTCAATGAGTGGGGCTAAGGCAATGACTGCATCTTCTGGGCCAGGGATTTCTTTAAAATCAGAACAGATTGGACTTGGATTCATCGCTGAAATTCCTTTAGTTATAGTAAATGTTATGAGAGGAGGCCCATCTACTGGACTACCTACTAGGGTTTCTCAAGCAGACATTGGGCAAGCTAAGTATCCAACTCACGGAGATTTTGAATCTATCGCTCTTTGCCCTGGAAGTTTAGAAGAGGCATATACTGAAACTGTTAGAGCGTTTAATATTGCTGAGAAGTACATGACTCCTGTTTTTGTCTTACTTGATGAAACACTTGGACATATGCATGGAAAAGCAATGCTACCTGATTTGGAAGAGGTTCAAAAAAGCGTAGTTAAAAGAGAGGTTTTTAAAGGTGATCCAAAAGATTATAAGCCTTATGAGGCCAAAAAAGATAAGCCAGCTGTGCTAAACCCTTTCTTTAAAGGTTATAGATACCATATAACTGGACTTCATCATGGACCAACGGGTTTTCCAACAGAAGATGAGCATATTTGCCAATATAATATTGAAAGACTTATGAATAAAATAAGAGCTCACCATGAAGATTTAGTTAAATATGAAGAGTATATGCTTGATGATGCTGAAGTTTGTATCATTGCTTATGGATCTATCTCAAGGGCTGCTAAAGAAGCAGTTATTAAGTTAAGATCTGAGGGGATAAAAGCTGGACTTTTTAGGCCAATTACTCTTTGGCCAAGCCCTAAAAAAAGATTAAGAGAGCTTGCAAAAGAGTTTGATAAGATTTTTGTAACTGAGCTTAATATGGGGCAATATCTGCAAGAGATACAAAGAGTTATGAAAAGAGATGATTTTCAAACTCTACATAAAGCAAATGGTAGGCCAATAGCGCCTCTTGAAATGGTAGCTAAAGTTAAGGAGATGATCTAATGGCATTTAACTATGATGAATATTTACGCACTGACAAAATGCCGACCTTATGGTGTTGGGGGTGTGGCGATGGTGTTATTTTAAAGTCTATCATTCGTACAATAGAAAAGCTAGGTTGGAGTATGGATGATGTATGTTTAGTCTCTGGGATTGGTTGTAGTGGAAGAATTAGCTCATATGTTAACTGCAACACTGTTCACACAACTCACGGCAGAGCAGTGGCTTATGCAACAGGTATTAAGCTAGCAAATCCTGATAAGAAAGTGATAGTAGTAACAGGAGATGGAGATGGACTTGCAATTGGTGGGAACCATACCATTCATGGATGTAGAAGAAATATAGATTTAAACCATGTTTTAATAAATAACTTTATTTATGGATTAACAAACTCTCAAACCTCTCCAACAACTCCACAAGGGATGTGGACTGTTACAGCTCAATATGGAAATATTGATCCATCATTTGACGCGGCAAAGTTGGCTGAGGCAGCAGGAGCTACTTTTGTAGCAAGAGAGAGTGTAGTTGATCCTAGAAAGATTGAAAAAGTTCTTTTTGAAGGATTTAGTCACGAGGGTTACTCATTTTTTGATATTTTTTCAAATTGTCACATCAATTTAGGTAGAAAAAATAAAATGGGCGAAGCTTATCAAAATTTAGAGTGGATCAAAAACCAAACAGTATCTAAAAGAAAATATGAAACGCTTGAGGATAAGAGTGGGTTTTTCCCAACTGGAGTATTAAAACATGATACTACTAAGTTAGAGTACTGCAAAGGGTATCAAAAAGTAATAGAAGCTGCGCAAGAAAAGCGCATGGTCAAGCTTTAGGAGGCCACTATGAGAAATCAATTGCGTTTTGTGGGAGTAGGTGGTCAAGGTGTTATTTTAGCTGGAGAGATATTGGCTGCAGCAAAGATAAAAGATGGTGGATATGGTGTAAAAGCTTCTACTTATACCTCACAAGTAAGAGGAGGGCCAACCAAGGTTGATATACTTCTTGATGAGGGAGAGATACTATTTCCTTATGCAAATGAGGGTGAGATAGAGTTCATGCTTGCAACTGCTCAAGTTAGCTATGATCAGTTTAAAAGTGGAGTAAAAGAGGGCGGTATAATTGTAGTAGAGCCAAACTTAGTTAAACCATCAAATGAAGATAGAAAAAAATGGAAAATATATGAAATTCCAATAATCACCATAGCAAAAGATGAAGTTGGTAATGTTGTTACACAATCTGTTGTTGCTTTAGCTATCGCTTTGGAAATGACTGAGGTTTTAAATGAAGAGCTAGTTAAAGAAGTCATGTTGTCTAAAGTTCCACCAAAGGTGCATGAAGCCAACATTAAAGCTTTTGATCTTGGGGTTAAGTACGCAAAAGAAGCTATGAAGGATAACTAAAGGGACTTCCCCTTTAGTTATCTTAAATTTCAAAAAAACCTTTTATGCCAGATAATACCATTTGAGCAGAGAGTGCTGCTAAAACTAATCCAGTTATCTTACTTAAAACAATTAGTCCAGATTTTTTGGTAACTTTTTCTATCTCATTTGCAAAATATAAAAGTAATCCAATGCTAAAAACAGCAAGATATAGAGCTAGCCAACCTTTAAGCACTTCACTTGTCTCTTCTAAACTAGCGCCCATAACTAAAATAGCTCCAATAGTTCCAGGCCCAATGGTTATTGGAATGGCTAAAGGAACTACGATTGAACTATTTATATCCTCAAGCGGTTCACTTGGCAACGGCCCATTTATCAAAGATATAGCTGTTATGAAAAGTAGTGCCCCAGCACCAACTCTAAATGCTTCTAGAGTTATGCCAAGCATAAAGAAGATATGATTGCCAAAAAATAGAAGTATTGAGACTAAAATGGAGATAGTTAAAGTTGTTTTAAGTGCTAGTTTTTTTCTACTCTCAAGGCTATTTTTGGTTAAAATCAAAAACATTAAAAGAGAAAAAAATGGTGTCATTAAAAAGAAAAATTTTATATATGTTGTAAATATCA
>Ga0265295_1004223_pt1 | contig 19582 bp, 14 predicted proteins | sample Munlansysbiofilm_FD_192503 | JGI IMG/M metagenome (GOLD analysis project Ga0265295, IMG submission 192503) | Leachate microbial communities from a municipal landfill in Southern Ontario, Canada - Methane capture system biofilm | ecosystem: Engineered > Solid waste > Landfill > Unclassified ... | reverse complement strand
ATTACCCATGTTATTTAGTAGGTCATTTATTGCAAGGTGGCTCTGTGATGATATTGGGTGGCTCTAAACAAGGATATAGGTGGCTCAACTTGGGAATACAGGTGGCTTAAAACCGGAATATTATTCATTCAGCAGTTTCTTACGAATGTCTTGTATAATCTCTTTCATCTATCCCTCGCAGTGCGATTTGCCTTTTTTACAAGGATATACGAAAGAGATTTCTGTCAACACCAAATACTGTCGCATCCTTATTCATCCGTATTTGTCAGCATACAGGGCAGTTCTTTCCTTGCTCCATAACAAAATATCAAAAGCGAGCGCAAGGAGAAAGCATGACCGAAACATTGATAAACCCAAAATCGACCATAGATCACGCCACAGATACCTGCCCCTTTTGCCCTCAATCTGCTTTCAGCATGCTTTCTCTTCGAGCTGACTCGGAGGTCCGAGTCAACTCGAAGGGAAAGCATGTTAGAAGCACGATCATATATAAGGCGTGGCACCAGCTTCAAAACCTCAATAAATAGCTATCTTGAGACGAATACGCTTGGGCTGACCTGTCTCATCCCGATTTTGATCCTGTCAGATTACCTGCTCTCTGTGCCATGCAGACTATCCCGTTCAACCGAACGCCTAACATATAATAAAGACCAAACCCGGGAAAAATCAAAATTAAGCCTCAAAAAGAAGACTATTCAGCCATTCTGAAGATGAATAATCTTGGCATATTTGGCGGGATGGCGTATTATATGGTTATAGTCTTTATGATCGTTATGGGGGAATAGGCGTTTAGTTGCTTTCTTCATGCTTCATTACTGGCTTTTTGCTATCTGACGGGCTTTCATTGGCAGTGTCTGTAAAAAAAGGAAGGTAAGATATATGAAACAAATTACACTACTCGTCGTTATGCTCAGTTTGAGTGTGGGTATGCTCTTTGCCTAGCCCGTATTCGTGGTTCGGGGCGGTCTGAATATCGCTTCGTTTACCGGAGAGGATAACATGGATGATTTCGATTCAAAGCTTGGTTTTCATGCCGGGCTAATGATGCAAAGTCCTCTGGGAAACAATTTTATTATTCAGCCTGAAGTCCTGTACACCATGAAGGGTGCCACCTCCGAGTTTAAGCTCTTGGGAGTCCAGAATGAGCTCACAGGTACTGCGAATTACATCGAAATCCCCATGCTTATCAAATATAATATCGAACTGTCCAGTGTCCAGATTCAACCCTATTTTGGCCCCAGTATTGGAGTTTTATTAGTCGGGGAAATAACTAATAAAAAGACCATTGGCAGAATCAGCTCTACAGACACCGTCAGTTTCAAAGATGACATGAATGCTTTGGAAGCCGGGCTGAACTTTGGTGCGGATGCGGTGCTAATGCAAAATCTCATGGTCGGACTCAGGTTCAATCTGGGCCTCACCGAAATAGCCAAAAAAGATAGTAAGTACAAAAATAACGTATTCATGGTGAATTTAGGCTACTTATTTGGCAATTGATCCGGGCTACTGATCAGCGCTTAGGATAAATATATGAAACCCGTGTATCACAGCCCTTGGGCCAGAGCTACACGGGTTTTTCTTTGCCTGCCAGTGGATGAAAATGAGGGATTTCATATATAGCATAAAGCTCTCTGCTCAGCTATCTTGCCTGGATCCATAAGGCGGGAGGATGCGAGAGCGACATTGATCTTGACAGATTATCCACCCAAACTGATCCTGTATCTCATAGGAAAATTGCTGAATAATAATAATATTTGGGAGGAGACATGGCTTCGAAACGTTTCTTGGATACTATCCTTTTGATCCTTACCTTGCTGATGAGTCTCTTTGTTATAGCCTCGCTCACGCAGCTCTTGCGGGGAGGGGATATCCTGGCTACCTTTACTCAAGTTACCTCGCAGATCATCTATGTGATTTTTGCGGTGACCATTGTGCTCATAATCTTGATCTTGGTCTTGGAGAATTCCTCCCCGGTGCATACTTTGGCCTGGATTATGGTGCTGATCTTCCTGCCGATCGTAGGCTTTGTCTTTTATCTCTTGTTTGGGCGCAATTGGCGTAAGATCAAGCTTTTCAAACGAAAGGAATTATCTGACGTGGATTTTCTGCATGCCCTGGATAGAACTGTGCCGGAATTCTATTCCCACCATCTGGAAGACGGGCTGGAGCACAAGATACACAAGCTGCTGAAAAATAACAGCAAGGCCATCATCACAGGTCACAACGAGATAGAGCTGATCAGCGATACGACCGTAGCCTTTGCTGCCCTTTGCGAAGGGATAGAAGCCGCCAGCTCCCACGTGCATCTGGAGTATTTCTCTATAGCTGCAGATGGTACGGGAAATCAGCTCAAAGATATCTTGATCAAAAAAGCCCGTGAGGGCGTGGAAGTCCGCTTTATCTATGACGATGCGGCTTGCTGGAGCTTGCCTCGGAAGTTCAAGAGAGAGCTCCGGGCCGCCGGCGTCAAATTTGTGCCCTTCATGCCTGTTTGGATTCCGCTGCTCAATAGCCGGATGAACTACCGCAATCATAAAAAGCTGGTGATCGTGGATGGCAAAAAAGGCTATCTGGGCGGGCTGAATATCGGAGATAAATATCTGGGGTTGGATCCCTATTATGGCTATTGGCGGGATTCTCTGGCGATCTTCGAAGGGCAGAGCGTATTCAGCATGCAGGCTATCTTCCTGGCAGACTGGTATTTTGTGAGCCAGGAGAATCTCTTTAATGCAGATGGCTTCCGCAGATACATCGATCCGGATATCGGCAAGGATATTACGAATATATCTCCCGTGCAAATGGTGGCCAGCGGCCCGGATTCTGATCAGGCCAGCATTCTGCAGCTCTACTTTTCTGCCATTGCGAATGCCCAACGCTCGATCCGCATCAATACCCCCTATCTGATCTTGAATGAGGCCCTGCTCATGGCACTCAAGACCAGTGCCATCAGCGGAGTCAAGATCCAGATCATCATGCCGCATCAGGCAGATCATTGGATAGTCTTTTGGGGCTCGCGCTCCTATTTTCAGGAGCTTTTGGAAGTGGGTGTGGAGATCTATGAATACACCCGCGGCTTTATGCATGCCAAGATCCTGATCGTGGACGATGAGATCCTGGGACTGGGTACCGCAAATATGGATCTGCGCAGTTTTAACCACAATTTTGAGCTTACAGCTTTGGTTTTTGAAGATAAAATAGTGGATAAAGCCATCGAGGCCTTCAGCGATGACCTGGCTTTTTCGCGTAAAATCGACCTGGAAGAATTCAATAAACGCGGCCTGATCCAGCGTAGCAAGGAATCCATCTGCCGCCTCTTTTCACCCCTCTTATAAGGAAGCTAAATGAAATTTATCAATATCGACCTGAACCGGGATATCCTGGATGCAGCCCTGGATTGCATCAGCGAGCGCTCTATCATGATCTTTCCCACGCGGGCCTCGGCGAATCTGGCCAGACTGCGCTTTGAACCTCGCTGGCAATTTGAGGAGATCATTTGGACGACTATTCAGGATTTTAAAGCCTCCGTAATGAGCTCTCTGCTCCCCCGGCTGGAGGATGAAAAGAGGCTGCTCACGCTGTATCAGATCCTTTCGCCAGAGGAGCGCGAGTATTTTCATCTCACTGCTTATGACGACGTGGTGGCCTGGGGCAATAACTTCTTCCAGTTCCTGCAGGAATATAGTGAGGCCGGACGGGATGTGAACGGGCTGGGCGCTCTGCTGGATGCGCCGGAAATGTATCTCAGAGCCTGGCAGGAAGAGCACATAGCCCACATCGCAGGCATCCTGGAGCGTTACCGCCTGCGCATCGGGGAACTGGGCTTTACGGATATCATCTTTTCAGGCTCTGCGGCGGACTTGCAGATCCCATATCGGGGCTACCGCATCGTGCTGGTAAATCAGTACTATTACAGCAAGTTCGAGCAAGAACTCCTGGTGTCCTGTGAGCAAAGCCAAAACGAAGTCTGGCTGCTCCATCATGGGGGAGTGGCAGATGAGAAGAGCTGGCAAACCCCCGCTTTTGACCCCGCAGAGCTCTACAAACAGCTCGCAGAGAAGCCCGAGATCGAGATCTATCAATGTGAAAACGAAGAGCAGCACGCCCTCTTGCTCCTGGCTCAGAAAGAGCAGATGGAAGCTGGCGGCATCATCATCGATAACAGCTTCTGGCAAAAGGCTTACTCGGCCTGGTTCCCACAGGATTTTGTGAAAGCCAGACAGCAGCTGCCCATCACCCAGAGCCTGTGGTATGGCTTTATGAGCTTTCTGGATGAGCTGGTGCAGAGCCAGGGAGTCACGGAAGGCTTTGTGCCTCTGGGCATAGTGATCAGGCAATTTCGGGACTACCGCTATCCGGCTCTCTTGCAAGAGGATTGGGGTGCCGTCAAACAGGACGCTCTACAAAGGGAACTCTTTAAGCTCAGCGAAAATGAGATCCTGTATCTGGATCTGAATCCCCAGGCGCAATTTGGCCTGAAACCAGACAATCAATACCCGCTGGTAGCTCGCCTCTGCACAAAGCTCTTTGCCTGGGTGAAGGATATCCTGCGCCTGAAGAATATCAGGGAGCTCATTCAGCTTTGCACAGATGAGCTGTCCCCCGAAGAGTTTTGCAGTAGAGAGGAGATCGCCAAGACGGATATTCTGCCCCAGATCTGGACTGCTCTGGCGAATTTCAGCGCTGTGGAAAACCTGGCTATAGTAGAGGATTGGGCAGCCGTCTTTCCCAGCGTGGGCAGTGCCCTGTTTCGCCTCTGGCTGGACTATGTGAAGCCTGTACGCCTGCGCTATCAGCTCCTTTCCCGCAGCCAGGCTTCCTGGGAGATCAGCAACCTTCTGGACGCCCGCAACAGGCAGCAGGACAATCTGATCCTGCTCCAGATGGTGGAGGGGATCTTGCCCCAATCCCCCGGGCCAGTATGGCTGCTGAACGAAGCGCAACGTGCGCGCCTGGGCCTTTTGAACTATGAGATCATCCGGGCTTGGGAACGCTATTACTTCTTCCGCCTGGTCTTTACGGCGCGCCAGGTCTCTATCTATACCTATCAGAATGCGGAAAAGAGCATCGAGCCCAGCAGCTTTATCGGGGAATTGAAACAGATCTGCCCAGAGAAGATCAGGGAGACCCGCGCCGGAGCCATTCCCTTTGGTCATATCTTCCAGCTCTGGCAGGATATGCAGACAGACCCGCTTAGGCAAAAGATCGGCAGCTCTGAGATCTTTTGCAAGGGGCCTGATGCGGAGTTCTTCCGCTTGCCTGCAGAGCCCGAGCGGGATTTTGGCGAATCCCGCGTGATCAGGCAGAACAGCTATGAGCTGGGCCTGATGATAAACAATCCCTTTGCCTGGTATATCGGCTCATTGAGCAGCTTGAAAGCACGCAAAACCGAGCTGGTGGAGAGCATCAGCCCCGCCCTCTTTGGCACCCTCATGCATCACTATTTTAACGAGGTTTTGGGCGAAGAATCCCGTCGCCACGAGAGTCTAAAGGAGCTGAACCTGCTCTTTTCAGATGCCCATAGGCTGCGCACCACTTTGCAGCAGATCATCCATAGCCAGGAGTTCTACTACAAGATCCCCAAGAATTACAATCAAGACTTCCTCCTGGTGATCATCAGTGAGTGTCTGGTGGATTCCTTGCAGCAGTTTTATCGCCGCTTCATCCATCATGAATTGCGCGGCAGCAGTTTCACCCTGATCCCTGAAGGCAGATACATGAGTGATGAAGAGCGGATATACAAAGAGCTTTGCCAGATCAGCCACGATGAGCAGATCTACCGCATCATGATTCGCGGAAGGGCGGATCTCAGGATCGAGACGCCCACCCGCAAGATAATCCTGGATTTTAAGACAGGCTCCGCTCATGTGAATCAGCTGATCTTCTATGAATACTTCTATTATCTGATAGAAAACCCCGCTCTGGAAGAGGAGCTGAGCTCGTATTTCTGGCAGATCCTGGATATGAGCATAGACAGCAAGAACAGCGTGACACAGAAGAAGCGGGAGCAGTATATCCCCGAGATCAATCAGGGGCTTTTGGACTGTCTTGAGCAGGGCTATGGCATCGCAAAGAAGTCTGAATCAAAGGGGATCTTGCAAGAGATCACGCGTAGTGATCTGTATCTGCCAGGAGGCACAAATGACTGAATTTCAAAACCGTATCATCTCCGCCAGCGCAGGCACGGGGAAGACTTACCGCCTGTCCATCGAATACATCAGCCTGATCTTGCGTTACTACCGCCGGCATCCGGATTTCTCGCTGGATAGTGTTCTGGCGCTTACCTTTACCCGCAAGGCTACTGCTGAGATCAGGGAGCGGATTATGTCCCAATTGCAAGAGCTGCTGGATGAGCCCCAAGGCGGTCTGGCACGGGATCTGCGCAAACAGGTTCCCGGAGATCCGGCTGGCCTCAGCATACAGGAACAGAACATCCTGCGCTCTGCCCTCTTGGAGATCTCAGCGGATCAGCGAAATCTGCAAGTGATGACTATAGATAGCTTTACCAGTAGCATCTTCCGCAATATCGTGCGTCCGCTGCGCAGCATCGACAGCTATGAATTGGATCAGGAGGCTGTTAAAAAACGCCTGCCGTATCTGATGAGTCACCTGATGGATCCCACCTTTCGGGACCGGGTGGACACACTGCTCTCCCGCAAAGTGCGTCGCAATCTCGATGAATACAGCGCTTTCTTCACAAGCTTGATTTACAACCGCTGGACCTACTTCCTGATCAAGCGGCGCTGCCAGCAGAACCGTTTTGAATCCCTGCCCAGGCAGCATGATTTTGACCAGGCCTTCAGGAGCTTCATCCAGGCCCTGTATGACATCTATCAGGGCAAGGCCAAGGGCGAATTTAAGGCGTATTTTCTGAAGGGTTTTAGAGACCTTTTACCTGGTGCTTTCGAGAGTCCTGCAGAGCTCTATCCCATGGTGGAGGAGCTCTTTATGCGCTCTTCCGATGCGATGAAGTTCCTGAAACAAGCCGCCAAAGGCATCTATAGCAAAAAGCCTGTGTCCAAGGATCTGCAAGCTGGCATCCAAAGCCTGCAAGACGAGGTCCTCAGCGCTTTGGGAGAGAAGCTCTATCACGAGTATTTTATCCCCGAGCAGAATGAGATCCTGGAGCTTTGGGAGATCATCCTGCAGGAGTATGACAAGCTGATCTATCGCTATAAGAATATGACCTATCAGGACATAGCCTGGTTCACCTTTGAGGCACTATTCAGCCCGGAGCCGCCTATCTTTGATCTCAGCGTCGAGAGCTCTGCCACGGAGTTTTACGAATTTCTCAGCCATCGCACCCGCTTCATGCTGATCGATGAATTTCAGGATACCTCGCTCATCCAGTTCAATACCCTGCGCCCCATCATGGAAGAGATCTGCTCCGGCTATGGCGCCAAAGAGATCGGCGGCATCATCGTGGTGGGAGATGAGAAGCAATCCATCTTTGGCTGGCGGGGCGGAGAGCGCGATCTGCTGCTGAATCTGGGGCACATTATCCCCTCCCTGGCAGAGGTCCAGATCGAGCCCCTCACGCACTCCTGGCGCGCAGGCAAGGATATGATGGATTTCATCAATCACGTCTTTTCGGATGCCCCGTTGCACGAATATCTGGCGGCCAATAACATGAGCTGGCAATATCCACAGGTAAAGTCTGCCATAGAAGAGCTTTCCACCACCATCGAGCTGAAGTGTATGGGCTACTTTCACACCATCGGCACGGGCAAATCCGAAACCTACAATTCCTTTGTGCAAGAGATGATCCTGCCCGCCCTGAAGATCAGAGAAGAGCAGGCCAGGGCAGAGCAAAACAGGGAAAAGCCAGAATCAGTCGCCATCCTTTGCCGCAAGTCCAAGCAACTGGAGGAGCTGCAATTGCTCCTGGAAGAGCAAGGCCAAACCGGTATCTTCCAGCCCAGCGCACCCATCACTACTCACCATTTGGTGGCAGCCTTGATGCACTGGCTGAGGTTCGTCTCCTATGGGGATTGGCTGGACTTCCTGCCCTTTGTCCGGTCGGATTTCTTGCTGCTGGATAGCGGGACACTCAAGAATTTGATCGATCTCATCGCAGATTTTGAAGCCCAAAAGCAGGATCACCCTGAGCTCATCAAGCCTGATCTCAGTGCTCTTTCCCCCTTGGATGAGCTTGTGGAGCTCGCGTACAGCCAGGCGCAGGGCAGTCCCTACAGCATCCTCAGAGAGATCATCAGCTTCAGTATCAGAGATATCAAGGCCTTCCCGGAGCGCGATTATCTGAATCTTCAAGCCTTCCTCAGGATCGCCAAAGATTGGGAGCTAAGTACAGCCACAGCAGGCCTATCCATCCCCGCCTTTTTGGCATACGTCAATGAAAATACCAAACAGGACGGCTTTACCCAGGTGAGCGTGGAAGGCGATGAGGGCATTCAGCTAATGACCATACACAAGGCCAAGGGGCTGCAATTTGACCGCGTCTTTGTGCTCTATGATCTTGCCAATACGCACAGTACAGAGAAAAGCCTGTATTCGGTTACCGAGTATCTGAATCAAGGCTTTAGCGAGCTCAGTGGCTATGCCCTCAGCTATCATTATGAAGACGTCTTGAAGCATTCCCCGGCGGCGCAGCTTTGGGAGGATAAGAACAAAGCCTCTCTTTTGGAGGAGCTGAATACGCTGTATGTGGCCTTTACCCGTGCCAAAAAGCACCTGCACATCCTCTTTACCTACCTGGGAACCAAGGAATGGCCAGAATATTATGCCAAAAAAGAGGGCGAGGATACCCTGATGCTTCCTGCGATCCTGGCCAATGCCTGCCTGGACTACTTTGGGGAGAATGAACCCGATGAACATGGCATCTATCGCTTTGACAGCCATCATGTTCCCTCCAAAAAAGAAGAGACCGATAAACCAGAGGAAAAGGCAGATTTTCGGCCTGAACTCCGCTTTGCCCAGCCTTTTGGCCTCGATTGGAGCGCCATCCAGGATACCAGTGCCCTCTCCGATATCTCTTACAAAAACGTCTATCTGGAAAAACGCCAAGCCCTCTGGGGAGATCTGGCGCACTACTATCTCTCTTTTATCAAAACAGATAGCGAGGACGAGCATGAACGTGCCCGTCGGGAAAGCATCAGCCGCTACGGCTCTATCTTGCCAGTTGCCGGGCTGGAGCGGTTCTTTGTGAAGCTCTGCCAGGAAATCCGCAAACACAGCTATCTCTTTGACCCGGATTATGATAAGATCTACAATGAATTTGAGGTGGGCAGCTTCCGCGTGGATCGCCTGATGCTGAATACCGCGGGCAAAAAGGCCTGGATCATAGACTACAAAACCGGTGATGTCCACGAGAAAGAGCAATTGGATGTCTATCAGGAAGTGCTGGCAGGGATGCCCGCTTTTCAGGGCTATAGTTTTAAGACTGAGTATGTCAGGCTGGATGTGCGGGGGTAATGGTCACAGGGATTGAACGGATCGGACGGATTTACACGGGAACTGCCCCTTTTTTCAAGGCCTCCGGCCTTGTTGGACGCGAGACGCATCCAATCCAGCACGCCAAAACTCGCTCTCAAGCCAATAAACCCCCTAAACCCCCTAAACCTTCTAAACCTTCTAAACCTTCTAACCCTTCTAAACTCTCTAAACTCCCCAAATACACCTTGACAAAAATCCCCCATTTCCCGCCTATGAAAGCACTAATCCACAGATGATTTACGAGGTTTTATGAAATATCTATACTACAGTGCTTTGATCTTGCTCATCCTGAGTACGCTTTGTAGCTGCCACAGTTCCAAGCAGGACAAGGCCGGCCGCTATGTGGTCCTGTCTCCGGAAATTGCGGAGATCATTGCCGCTTTGGGCGCTGCCGACAAGATCGTGGGCATCACTCAGGAATGCAGCTATCCCGCAGAGCTCTTGGAAAAAGAGATTGTAGGCAATTTTGGTGCGGTCAAGATGGAGCAGATCCTGAATCTGAATCCCCAGATCGTCTTTACCAGCGCTTTGGAGCAGGAATCCATTGCGGAGGATCTGCGCAAGCTCGGCATCCGGGTGGAGAGCTCCTATCCCCAAAGCCTGGCTGAGATGCAAACCGAGATCACCCGCATCGCCGGGATTATCGGTCGTGAGGCCCAAGGCCGCGAGCTGGTGCGCTCTCTGGCAGAGCAGATCCAGAAGGTCAAATCCATGGCTGAAGGGCACCCTATCCCCAAGGTATATCTGGAAATCTACCGCGATCCCTTGATGAGTGTGGCGAATAATTCCTTCGTGGCCGAATTGATCAATACGGCAGGAGGCCAGAATGCCTTTGAGACCTTGGAGCGGGATTATTCCAGGATCAAGGCCGAGGATGTGATCAAGGCAAATCCGGACCTCATGATCTGCTATTCTCAGGATTCCCCCAGCAGAATCCTCGCCCGCAAGGGTTGGGGAAATATTCCTGCGATCAAAAACGAGATGATCTTCTTTGAGGCTGATATCGATCCGGACCTCATTCTGAGAGCGGGACCCCGCTGTGTGACGGGCATGATCAAGTTGCAGGAATTGTATAGACTGTGGGAAAGCCACACCCAGTGAAGAAAACCCTGGTTTTGGTCCTGATTGGTCTGGGCAGCATCGCTCTGGTGGCGCTCTATCTTTTTTGGGGCAGCCCCAGCTCCAATATCTTCTGGCAGGTGCGCATCCCGCGGCTTATCCTTACCGTGGTCACGGGCATGAGCCTGGCCGCCATCGGCTCTGTGTATCAACTCATGCTGGCAAATCCTCTGGCCGAGCCCTACATCCTGGGCATCTCATCCGGTTCTGCTTTTGGCAGCATCGTCTTTGCCAGCCTGGGGCTCTATATTCTCATGCCTTTGGGTGGCTTTTTGGGCGCGATTATTACCATGATTTTGGTCTGGCGTCTGGCGCAAAGACGAGGCGCATTTGATAGGGGTAGATTGATCATTGCGGGTGTGATCGTGGGCATGTTTTTCTCAGCGGGCATCTCTCTGATGATGTATCTGCGGCGTGAAGATACTGTGCTCATTCTCAGTACCTTAATGGGAAATCTGGGACGCATCTTCAGTTACTCAGAATACCGGGTCTTCATCCTGCTCTCGGGGGTGATTTTGATCCTGCTGATCTGGCTCTATCTGAAAAGCAGAGCCCTGGACATCATGAGTAGTGGCGATCTTTATGCCGCCAGCGTGGGCATCGAGGTGCATCGCTTGCGCCAGCAGATTTTTGTGGTTACGTCGCTCATCATCGGCATCGTGGTCTCCTATGCCGGCATCATCGGTTTTGTGGGGCTCATCACTCCTCACACCATGCGCCTCCTGGGCTTTAGCAAGCAAAATCGCATCTATCCCGGCAGCCTGTTCTTTGGTGCCAGTTTCCTGCTGGCAGCAGACTTTCTGGCCAAAAACATGGCCGGGATCGAGCTCCCTGTAGGCGTGATCACCGCAGCCATCGGCTGTCCTTTCTTTATCTATCTGCTGCTGCGGAAATAAGGGTCCGAATTAGCCTCCCTAAAGCTAACCACAGGCCCAATTCAGGACATCAGCAGCACTCTCTTATTGGCCATGTTGTCCACAGTTTTCACCTGTAGGATATAGATTCCCGCAGGCAGGTTAATTCTCTGCAAGTGATAGCTTTGCATACCCTGGGAAGCTGAGATATCGGCAGTATGCACTTTCTGCCAGCCGTAGATTCTATCTCGTTACGGCTATAATCGAGGAGGCTGCGCAATAGCCTGCTCCACCCTCTTCGCTTCAACATGTCTTCGACGTGCCTTCGACTCGAAATCACTCGAGCCCTCGAGTCATCCCGAGGCGAAGGCGACTTGAAACCAAGTCAAAATATCGGGCGAGAACCGAGCTTCAGAGCCGGGTAAGATCTGGCAGGAGCATCCACAAAGCCCCATCCATCCTACAAACGAGTCTCATTTATCACATCCTTATCTATTATCCATCCTGAATTCGCTGATTCCCTCCTTGAATTTACTCAGCATTTGCGGTGACAATTCATAATCTCTGCGATCTGAGAATGCAGACTGATTCATATCTGCCACCAGATTCAGGAAGCTGCCATTGGCCCGCTCGGCAGCCAGAGTGCCCAAGCGAAAGCCGATGAGCTTTTCATAGTGCGGTGTGGATCTGACGCTGGGGTTCAGGATGAGCAGTTTTATCTTGGCATCTGCCACTCTATCGGCTACATGCAAGAGCTCCTGACAGGCCGGTTCATCCATTTGATCCGGATATTCTCCGGTGATGGGTTCAGGGAAACAGTCTGAGAGCAGCACGATGGCATTGGCCATGCCTGTGACCTGAAATCTGCTGTGCTGCAGGGTCTGCAGGGCCAGCTTCACCCCTTGGGCCAGAGGCGTTTTACCCTTGGGCGAAAGCGTATTGATAGTTCCCACTATCTGCCGTATATTGCTGGTGGGATAGTGCCTGATCTGGGCCCGGTCATCATTGAAGATGATGAGGCCCAATTTATCTTTGGCAGCGCAGGCTTGGGCGGTGAGCATCGCAATGATTTTTTCCATGAATTTGAGGATCCACTTCACAGAATTGCTGATATCCAGCACCAGCATGATATTGAAATTCTGCTTTTGCTGATAGACGGGATAGCGGAAATGCCGGCTGGCGATCTCGATGTGAAAAGGCTCGCGGGAAAATGATCCCTCCATAATAGCTGCTTTCAAGCTCTGATAGAGATCGGGTTTGCCGTTTGAACTGTATCTTGAGGTCCAAAAGACCACAGGGGCTCCGGAGGAACTCATCAAGGCGCTACTCTTGAAGCTGGTCAGCTTTTTGCGTTTGAGGCCTATTTTGTTTATTTCAGTTGACCTTAGCTCCACATCAAAGGTAGAATCTGGCTTATCAACTGTTTTGATTACCCCCTTTACAATGGTTTTCAGGGATTGATCTCCCACAAATCTGTTTTTAACATATTTTAGGATAAGGGCTGTCATCTCTCTCAGGCTCATGGGGTCGCTGAAGATTTCTGTGAAAGGAGTCGGCCCTCTGCTCAAAAGAACCTCTTGTGGGGTAATTTCGATGTTTTTCAAATCCGGATGAGTCAGCAGAAAGAAGATTCCCTTTAAAGCCTGGATGGTATTGGACTGTTTCTCATAATGCTGCCAGAGGCTGTCCCAGTACTTCAGCTCGCTCAGCTCTACTTCCGTGAGTTCTTGGTTTTCTATTTGCTTCAGGATGAGTTTTACCAGACTACGCCTGTCGATGTAGTCATCGTTTGCCTCGTCTGCTAATAAAAGATTTAGCTTTGCGAGGCTTGCTCTGATTTTTTTGATGGGCTAAGATAACCTCCTCTGAGTAGCGAGAGATTCTCGGGATCGTAATCCATAGAGAAGGTCTGATCCGGCGCGCTATCCTCTTTTATGCCAGCAAACCAGGATTCGATATCGGAGAAGGCCACAGGCTTTTTCAGGCCGCCATCGCGAGTACGGTGCAGCAAAGTGAGCTTCATCGCCATTTTGAGATGCTTCAGCTCTACCTGCTGTTTCAATTCCAGAGCGGCATAAGCCCTGGCAGTCTTCACGATCACGAGCTCAGAGCGGTGGCCATCGATGACAAAATGAATGCAGAAATCGAGCAATTTGCGCACCAATTCCTCAGAGATGGTGGTTTCAGGGAGCAATTGCCTGGCCTGCAGAATGGAATTCATCATGAGCCCATTGACCTCAGCAAAACCCTCTGCAAACTTAGCAGGATCCTCATCAAAGGCAAAATTGCGCCGGATGATCTCTTGCCTGGACTCAAGATTCGTGACAGTATTGATCGTGACCGAAAGGGGGAAACGGTCCAATATCTGAGGCCGGAGCTCGCCTTCTTCACTATTCATCGTGCCAATGAGGAGGAATTTGGCAGGATGCTGCACGGAAAAGCCTTCACGTTCGATGATGTTCACTCCCGAAGCTACTACGTCCAGGAGGCTGTCTGTGATGTGATCCGGAATCAGATTTACCTCATCAATATAGAGGATCTGCCGGTGAGCTTTGGCAATGAGGCCTGGGATAAAGGCTTTTTCTCCCGTCTTGAGCAGCCTCTCCACATCGATTCTCCCCAAGAGGTTCTCTTCCGCGATGTTCATGGGAAGATTCACTACTTCGATTTCTTGCTCCAGCAGCGTGTTGGTCTGCTGGCCTTTGCAGAAGGTACACCAGTTTTCGGGCTCCTCGGGTAAACAGTTGTAAGGACAGGAGGGATGGACTTTGATCTTAGGAGCTATTTGTGGCAGGCCATAGACCGCGGTGCTCTTGCCCGTGCCCTTGGTTCCGCGAATCAATACTCCCCCGATCTGAGGGTTTACGAGATTAAAAATTAGAGCCAGGCTGAGTTCTTCCTGACCCATGATCGCCATAAAAGGAAAGCGCTGTTTTGTCATCTTTCACTCCTTGATTTCTTTCATATCAACATAGCTGACTATGTGCTTGGGCAAAGCTCAGCTAAGACATTGATGGCATTGGGCATTAATTCGTCAAGAATTATCTTTTTGCTGGCTTTATTTACGTTGGACGAGATTTGGGAGCAGGATGAGTCCCATCCTGTATCATTGACGAACTGAGCAAAGAGTACTACTTATATTCAATCATTCTATTTCCTCATACATTTGAGATGCAATAAAGCTTTGCATTTCTGTTTTACTGGGCAGTTCCAGCATATACTTAGAAACAAAGAGATGGTTGTCCATTCCCGCCAGAGCGTACTCCACAAGAGTGTTGTTCTTTCCAGTGCAGAGCAGGATTCCGATAGGCTCGTTATCTTTGGGTTCTTTGATATTCTTGCTGTACCAGCTGACGTAAGTATTGAGCTGACCGATGTTTTCATGGTTAAAATCACTTAGTTTGAGTTCTACCAAGACGTGGCATTTGAGGATCCTGTGGTAGAAGACCAAATCGATATAGAAATTTGTATCCTCGATTAGGATGGCTTTTTGCCGGGCTTCAAAGCAGAAGCCATGCCCGAGTTCCAATAGAAAGCCTTGCAGCTTATCCAATAACTGATCTTCCAGATCTGACTCGCTCATCACTTCCAGGGGTTTCAGCCCCAAGAATTCGAAAATGTAGGGATCTCTGATTGATTGTGCTGGGTTGAATAATTCTACTTTCTGCTGTGTTTGTTCTGAGAGCTTTTTCTTGTCTGTGGAAAGTGTGCTGCGCTCATAGTACAGAGAATTAACCTGGCGTTTAAGCTCCCGCACAGACCAATTGCCTCGAATACACTCTATTTCGTAAAACTTACGTTTGGTCTCATCTTCGATATTTATCAGTACTTCTATATGCGTAAATGAGAGCTTTGTGATGAGCTCTCTTGGTGCTATGCCCGATTGTGGGGTCACTGACTCCACAATCTGTAGGAATGGCTTAGTGAGTATGGAATTATCAGATGATAAAGAGCCAAGCTTATGGCTGATAAGCTTTTGCAATTGTGGGGTCAGCGACCCCACAATCTGGGGGTAAGTGTTGTAAAATAAACGAAGCCTGTATAAATCTCTCTTGTTTGAGCGAGAGACGCCAATTCGTTTTAGCTCTTCTTCTAAGCGCTCAAAGAGCATATCTCCGTAATCTGCGCGATCTGAACCTTTAAGCTCATATTCGGCAATGTAATATCCTATCAGCCAGTTTCGGAGCGTGAGTAAAGTGTTTACACTGTGAAAGGCTTGTTGCTTGAGTTCGTTATGTATCTGGCCGATGCTCTTGACCAGTAATCTGAAATTCAATTCAATATTCTTCGTATTCATATAGTTTTTCCCGCTTTCTTTGTGATCAAGCTGTTATTATCCATATTGATGCTGGTAAGGGCCCAATTCTGTTCTTGGGCAAATGGCTTGCGAATGTAATAAGGCTCAGTAAGGTCATCTTTATCGATGGGCACATCGGTCATTATGGGTTCACTCGTAATGATGCGAACCACTTCGTCAGGTTCCAAACCCTGGATCAGAGTCCTAAGTTTAATATCTCCTAATCTCATCATAAGCTATTCCCTAAAAGTATCATACCTGTATTCGCATCGTGCCTTTCAGGCTTGAGAAATAGCCCTTCTAAAACATTAAAACCGAAACAGGATATAGATAAATTCAGACTGACTACAAACTATGGTTAGTGTTGTAGTTGTCAATGAGAAAAGCAGTGATTCACTATATCAAAACCATAGAAACGTGATTTTAATCTGATCCAGGTCACATCGTTCCAAGCCTCGTTTTGGCGTGATTATCATTTGCCCTCTACGATTCTAAAGCGTGCCCAAATAAATCAGTTGACTAAATCTCTTGTTTTTCAAATTGTGGTATTCTGATTAAAAATAAATGGATGTATCATGCTAAAAGCCAAGATTTTCGTAGAACTCAAGCCCAGCGTACTGGATCCGCAGGGTAAAGCCGTGACCAATTCCTTGCACAATCTGGGATTTGAAGATGTCTCCCAAACCCGCATTGGCAAGTACATTGAGATAGTTTTTGACAGCTCGGATCATGAGGCTGTAAGCGCAGAAGTCACCAAGATTTGTGACAGCCTTCTGGCAAATCCGAATACCGAGACTTACCGCTTTGAACTCGTGGAGACCAAGTCTTGAAAGTAAGTGTGATCACATTTCCCGGCTCAAATTGCGATCACGACGCTTATGAAGTCTTTCGCAGCCGTGGCCATATTGCCCGCATGATCTGGCACAAGGATCACGACCTGCAAAATCCTGATCTGGTCATCCTTCCCGGTGGATTTTCCTACGGGGATTATCTGCGCTGTGGAGCTTTGGCGCGCTTTTCTCCGATCATGAATGAAGTGATAGCTTTTGCCGAAAAATCCGGTTTTGTAATCGGCATCTGCAATGGCTTTCAGATCCTCACAGAGGCGGGGCTTTTGCCCGGCGCTTTGATGAGAAATAGCGGGATCAATTTCATCTGCAAACATCAGATGCTGAGGGTGGAGAGCTCCAACAGCCCCTTTACCAAAGGTCTGAAGCCAGGCAGCCTTCTGGATACCCCCATTGCCCACAAAGAAGGCAATTATTATATCGATTCTGAAGGGCTCAAAGCCTTGCAGGATCAAGATCAGATTCTTTTCCGCTATTGTGACGCCCAGGGAAACCTCAGCCCAGAGGCCAATCCCAATGGCTCACTCGATAATATCGCGGGAATCGTAAACAAAGGCCGCAACGTTTTGGGCATGATGCCGCATCCGGAACGCTCTGCTACAGAAAGTGTTTATAGTCAAGATGGCAGCCAGATTTTTGAAGCGATTGAAAGCTTTTTTGATGGCAGGTATTGATATCCTGATTCCGCCAGCCTGCTTGGTTTGCCACACCCGCTTGGGCGCTGGGCAAAAGAGCCTGTGCCCCGAATGCGCCAGCCAGATTAGCTACGTGAAGGACAATTTCTGTTACAAATGCGGCTCCGAACTGGACGAAGGCTATTGCGAAAGCTGTCGAGAGACCCTGTTCAAGTTTGAGTTTTCGCGCAGCAGTATGCAATACAAGACTCCGCTTACGGAGCTGATGCACCTTTTGAAATACAGCGGCTACCGCTCCCCGGCCGTGTTTATGGCCGAAAAGATGGCGGAAAGCCTGAAAGATTATCCTGAATTTGAGGATTATCCTTATATCACTGCAGTGCCTCTGCACAGAGTGCGCAAGCGTGAGCGAGGCTATAACCAGAGTGAACTGATTGCCAAAAAGCTGGCAAAACTGAGCGGCAAGACCTACATCCGCCCTGTGGTGAGAAGCCGCTACACCCTGAGCCAGACCAAGCTGCACAGGACTCAGCGCCTCAGCAATCTGGCCGGTGCCTTCCGGGTGCGTTATGGCCAGCAGGCCCAGGGCAAAAAGCTGATTTTGGTGGATGACGTCTTCACCACCGGCAGTACCTTAAACGAGATCAGCGGCGAGCTTTACAAAGCCGGAGCTGCCAGCGTGGCAGGCTTTACGGCCACCCGAGCATAGAAATCATGAAATATAAATATCAAGGGATTATCAGCACGATCACAGACGAAGAAGCCTATGCCATGATCGACAAGGTGGCCCGCTTCATCGCCAGCCGGCATCTGGCCCCGGCAGGAATCCTGTTTATCGAATCCCTGCATCCCCTGCACAGCATCGGCAGCCAAGTCTTGTATTTCGTTCTGCCCTTTGCTGAGATCATCTTTGACAGCGCAAAGTATCAACGCTTTGCCCTGATGATCCAAAAGGAAGAATATATCACAGCCCTGGTCAAACGCATCGATGAACTGGATGAAGAGATCAATCGGGAGCGTCGCCAGCAGGCCAGATTGCACAAGAAAAGACGCAAAAACCAGATGCGTGAAACCTTTAAAAAGATCTTTAAAAAAAGACATAAAAAAGCTGAATAAGCGGAGGATATATGCAATATGATGAAAAACGCCTTACGCGCATAGTAGCCACAGATTGTGGCAGCACCACGACCAAGGCGATCTTGATCGAATATCTTGACGGCGAATACCGTCAAACCATCCGAGGCGAAGCTCCCACCACCGTGGAAGCTCCTCTGAATGACGTAACCAAGGGTGTGATCAATGCCACTCAGGAAATGGAAGAGCTTGCTCGCCTGAAGTATAACAACCCCAATCTCAAATTCATGGAAAATGGTGAATTCATCATTCCCCGTAATGGCGATATCGGTGTAGATGCCTATGTATCCACCTCTTCCGCCGGCGGTGGATTGCAGATGATGGTTACCGGTGTGGTAGCCTCCATGACAGGCGAAAGTGCCGAACGCGCCGCTTTGGGTGCCGGGGCTATCGTGATGGATCTGATCTCCAGCAACGACAAACGCATGAACCATGAAAAGATTGAACGCATCCGTCAACTCAGACCGGACATGATCCTCATGGCTGGCGGCGAAGATGGCGGAACCATCAAACACGTGGTGGAAATGGCAGAGCTGGTCTCTGGTGCAGATCCCAAGCCGCGTCTGGGTTCTGCTTACAAACTTCCGGTGATCTTTGCCGGAAATAAAGAAGCTATCGGTGATATCGAGGCTACTTTGGGCGATAAAGTGAACCTGATCATAGCCGAAAACCTGCGTCCAAAACTCGAAACCGAGAACCTCGGCCCAGCCCGTGACAAGATTCACGATATCTTTATGGAACACGTGATGCAGCAGGCTCCCGGCTATAACAAACTCATGGAATGGACCCAGGGTCCGGATCACCAGAGAGTCCCCATTATGCCTACTCCCGCAGCCGTGGGAAACATCATGCAGACCATCGCCAAAAACGATAAGATCGAAGTGGTGGGTGTGGACATCGGTGGCGCTACCACAGACGTCTTCAGCGTTTTTACCGACGAATACATCTTCAACCGTACCGTGAGCGCAAACCTGGGTATGAGCTATAGCATCTCAAACGTGCTGGCCTCCAGTGGACTGAAAAACATCATGCGCTGGGTGCCCTTTGATATCGACGAAAGCGAACTGCGCAATATGATCAAAAACAAAATGATCCGCCCCACCACCATTCCTTCGCTGTTGCAAGAGCTGGTGCTGGAGCAGGCTATCGCCAAAGAAGCGCTGCGCCTGGCTTTTGAACAGCATAAGACCTTTGCCAGCGGCCTGAAAGGTATGCAGCGTCAGCGCGATATCTCGGAAGCCTTCA
>Ga0265295_1004220_pt1 | contig 19585 bp, 16 predicted proteins | sample Munlansysbiofilm_FD_192503 | JGI IMG/M metagenome (GOLD analysis project Ga0265295, IMG submission 192503) | Leachate microbial communities from a municipal landfill in Southern Ontario, Canada - Methane capture system biofilm | ecosystem: Engineered > Solid waste > Landfill > Unclassified ... | reverse complement strand
AAGAGTACATTGGAGATAAGCCAATTTCGATGCTAGTGGCAACTGGCTATGGGCGTTTTATGATAGAGGAGAGCTTTGGCTCTCCAGTCATAAGTGAGATTCGAGCTCATGCAAAAGGGGCTCATTTTTTAGCTCCAAAAAGTGATATGGTGATAGATTTAGGTGGACAAGATAGTAAGGTGATTAAGCTAGATAAAAGTGGTGGATTTGTTGATTTTAGGATGAATGATAAATGCGCAGCTGGCACTGGCAAGTTTTTAGAGATTGCTGCAAATAGAATGGGACTAGATATAGAAAAGTTTGCTAACCTAGGTTTTGAAGCAGATAAGGAGCTTACCATTTCAAGCATGTGCGCTGTATTTGCTGAGAGTGAAGTAATATCTTTAATAGCAAAAAAAGAGAAGGCTGCAAATATATGCTACGGGATTCATGAGTCAATTGCTTCTAGACTTGCTTCTATGGCTAGACAATTTGCTAGATATAGCGAGTTTATCGCTTTTACAGGTGGTGGGGCGCTGAATCCTTTTTTAAAGAAGTTGCTCTCTAAGAGGCTTGAAAGAGAGATTTTAGCCTTAGATAAGCCACAATTTGTAGGCTCAATCGGTGCGGCGCTAGTTGGTCTTGAGGCTTGCTAGCGCCTCATTTTGAAAATTTTGCTTGCATTGATACTCTTGTGTAAAATATAATATCCGATTTAAAATCTTTTAGGCTCATGTTTTTGCTCCTTGCTTAAAAACATATGTAGCTAATGCAAAATACCGAATAATTATTAAAATTGAAAAAGATATTGCTGCTGAAACAGACACAATGAAGAAGCTTTTAGTAGAATTGGTAATTAGTTTTTTAAGGCAATAGGCTCTTAATAAATAAAATAATTTATTATCTCTAATTAAGTTTTCTCTGTTTTATTTAGTATTTACAGTAAGTTATAAAGTACTTCTGGTGGAAGTGAGGAAAGTTAGACTATGCTATCAAGCCCCCTGCTTTAGGGCTTTTGTAATTTTATTTTTCTTTGAAGTACCCAATTTTTGCGCTTCTCATAGCAATGGTCATTGCTGAAAAAGAGGCATATTTACGCTTTACCCAATAAGACTTTTGGGTAACTATTTGCAGTATTTAGAAATGATACAAATTTTTCTTATGTTAGTGCTAAATTTGCTCTATTCTCTTTTGGATTAGGCTCTTCAAATATAAAGCTTCTGCTAGGCTTTCTTTTTTATTTATGATCTCATTTGCTTCTTTTACACTCAAGAGTAATCTTTCAAAATTTTTATCATCCATCTTTATCTCCTAAAAAAGTTTTACTTAAAATTTCTATCTGCTTTGGTGTTAAGTTTTCAGTTTTTTCTTTCTTGTAAACAGGCAATACATATGAAGTAGTTTAACAGTTCATTTTGCAATCTCTAAAATTTTTAAGCGTACAGTTGTTTTTTATCTTACCCATTCTTTATCAGGCTTTACTTTAATCATTGAAATAATTGTTTTAAAAAATTCTTTACTCCAAAGTTCTAGTTCTCTTTGATCATGGATAAATCTACTTACATCATCTTTTGCCATTGATACATCTAAATCCTCTATTCTTTTATTTAAGAGTTCCATTATTGAACTTTGTGAAAAATCTTTAATTTCATTATTAAAAGCTTTGCAACTCTGTTTCAATCTAGCTTTTAAATGATTCATATCTACTTCATAACTATTTTTGACATACCAAACTAAATCATACCAATCTCTTCCCTTTGGTCTTGTTTTCCAGCCTCTGCATAAAATAGCATGTAATTTTCCTGCAAACAAAGAAGATGTTTTCATAGTTTTTATTTGAAATGGCAGAGGCACCAAATGTAGTTTTTCTTCAACCTCAAAATCAAGTGGTGGATTTGTATCTACTTCAAGCTTTATTTTTAACTGTTTTGTGGGTGGATATTTTGCAACAATATCTTTTGGAGTGTTTATTGAGATTAATTGTTTTATAGTATTTGTTTTTAAAAATGCTGATTGTGTATTACTATTTGTTTTGATTTTTGTATCAATTGAGCACTCAAATCCATAGTTATTTAAATAAGATAAAATAGTTTTTTCATATTTTGATAAATCAAAAGAACTATCAGGTTCCAGTAAAGAAAAATCTAAATCTTCTGAAAATCTAGGAAGCTTGTAGAGTATCCTCAAAGCTGTACCGCCATAAAAAGCAGCATAATTAAAAAAACCAGTTTCATAAAGAGCATATAAAACTATCTCTTGCAATACCTCTCTTAAAGCTTCGAAAGGCTCATCTTTGTTTAAATCATACCTACTTAGCATAGCCTCAATATGAGGATGAAGATTAGCCATTTTGAATCCTTTTTAATACTTTTGCAACATTTAATAAAACTCTAGAGCCATAAGCCATGGATATGTGCCAAAATAGCTTACTATCTAGTTTTAAAAGCTCATCATGTTCTATTCGCAGATCTTCTTCTAAATACTCTAAAATCTCATCTTCTTTTAGATTTTTAGCTCTTTTATCTAAAAAGATTTTATCACAAAGTGCTTTTTCTGCTGTTGCTATAAAATGTCCTCCATCTTGATTGTCATACTTCCAATCTACTCCTAAAGAGTAGGCTTTTAAAGGTATCCTTTTATATGAAAAATTTCCTAAAGCTGTAGAGTATTTGACTGATTTTGAAGAAGTGGCTGATGTGATGGTATATACCCTCTCAGGAATTAACCCATAATAAGATAAAGCATACTCAAAAGATACATAAGATGGCTTATGTAGTATATTTGCTATTAAGATATAGTTTAAATCTTTAATCCTATATTTTTCACTAAAAACATAAACTCCTCTTTTTAGACTTATTAAATCCCCTATTTTTACCATATAGTTTATTTTTTGAAGTGGTTGTTTGTACTTATCTTTAAGCACACTTTTAAGCACATCTGTTGTGGTGATATTTTGAACAATTTCTCTTTTTATATCTAATGTATTCATTTTATGATTTTAACTCTATTTAGTTTTAATTAAGCTTATACAATATAGATAATAGGATTTTTTCATATTATCTATACTGATTTTATCTTGTTTCCATACTTTAGGTGAGAATATACACTCATATCCATCTATTTAGCTTTCACTTTTTATCTTTTTTTATTATAAAGTTTTAGCAAAATAGCTAGTTAGAGGGTAGAAAATTAAAGATATTAAACCTTAAATGGGCTGCTAACATCAATATAATAGGGCTTTAAAGAGCTTTTGGAGCTGGTGGAAGTGAGGGGAATTGAACCCCTGTCCAAAAACAAGCAAGTGATGGCATCTACATGTTTAGCAAAACTGTTAAAATTCATTTAAGCATCGCACAGTTTCCAAAGCTTTACCTAAACTAAGACTTAATGCTCAAAACAAAGGCAGTCAATCTTTGTTTCAAAGCTATCTTTTTTGGTTAGCCCCATCTATCTGCTTAGATAGCATCCACAGGATGAAGCCTCCGTTACGCTACTTTAGCGTAAGCTGGAGCGTAATTTGTATTGTTTACGTTTATTTTTTGTTAAAAGTTTTACGCCGTATTAAGGGCGACATGCAACCAAAACCAACCTGCTCCTGTCGAAGCCAAGTCACTCCCAATTTAAGAGTTTATCTCCTCTTTGATTACTCTTGAAAGGGCGATGATTTTACTTATTTTTTCACTATTTGTCAAGCTATCATCCAAAAGTATCTGCATAAAAGCACTTCCTACTATCACTCCATCAGCCCCTTTTGCTCTTTTTTTGGCTGTTTTTTCATTTACTCCAAAACCAACAAAAATGGGCGTATTGGTCACCTTTTTAGCTTCATTAATGATAGGCAATAACTCCTCATCCGTCCCGCTTCCAGTTATGCCAGCATACGCAACAAGATAGATAAAACCTTTGCTATCTTTAGCGATCTCCTTAACTCTTTCTTTGGAGTGGGTTGGAGCTATGAAACTTATGAGTGAAAGTCCACAATTTTCTATAAAATTTTTATAATTTAACCTCTCTTCATGGGGTAAATCTGGGATTATAAATCCTTTGCCTCCACTACTAACTGCCTTTTCTATGAAGTAATCTACCCCTTTGTGAAAAAATGGATTAAAATACCCCATCCAATAGACATCGATTTTTTGTGAAAGTTTACCTGTTATCTCAAAAACTTCATCTACCTTAAAGCCTCTTTCTAAGGTTTTTAAATTTGCTGTTTCTATTATTTTGCCATCTGCTACTGGATCTGAAAATGGAATGCCAAGTTCCAAAATGTCAACCCCATTCTCACTTAAAGCTAAGCCTAAATCAACCGTAAAAGATGGTGTAGGAAACCCAGTTGTTATATACGCTACTAATTTTTTCATACTCTCTCAAGCTCCACTGGTACTTTAATGATAAGAGGATTTAGCATAGAAAAATATTCTCTATCTTCTTCAATATCTACTCTATATTTTTCAAATTGATCGCTGATTAATAAAAGCCAATCTATAAACTCTTCACTTGCTGGACCATTCAAACTTCTCGCCTCTTCAACTATATCCTCGCTAAGTGAGGCTAGTTTTACTATTGGGCTTAGTTTTACAAAACCAGCAGCAGATTTGATATTGTGAAATATTCTAAAAAGCTCGCCTATATTGTCATGATACTCATCTTCTTTAGATAGTCCAATGATTAGTGGCTCCATTGATTCGCACATTATGTTGTAATGGATTATGAAATCCTCAACAAGCTCTAAATCAAAATCGACTTCTAAATGCGAAAATATTCCCATCTTTTAACCTCTCATTCGTTGCAATTGTACCATTTTTTTGATAAAATCTATGGTACTTCAAGATAGGCTAACCCCTTATTTAGGATTTAATTATGAGCATATTACCAAATTTAAAAAAAGCCCAAACAGTATCTTCAATCAAAGAGAGGAAAAATCAAGAGCCTATTGTGATGATAACAGCTTACGATGCTCTTTTTGCAAAACTTTTTGATCCTCATGTTGATATTATTTTAGTTGGGGATAGCTTACATATGAGTTTTGGCGGCGAAAAAGATACTCTAAGTGCAACGATGGAAATTATGCTGTATCACACAAAAGCAGTTTGTAAAGGGGCAAAAAACTCTCTTGTAGTTGCTGATATGCCTTTTAATAGTTACCCAACTCCAGAAATCGCACTTAAAAATGCAAGTAAATTTTACTCACAAACTGATGCGCATGCGGTGAAGATTGAAGGTGGAACTAATCGCGCACATATTGCAAAATATTTAGTAGATAATGGCATTGCAGTTATGGGACACATTGGCTTGCTTCCACAAAACTCTAGAGCTGAGGGTGGATATAAAGTAAAAGGCAAAAGTGAAATAGAGCAAGCTAAGCTCATTAAAGACGCTAAAGCACTTTATGAGGCTGGAGTTTTTTGCATAGTTATTGAAGGAGTTATAAGCAGTGTTGCAAAAGAGGTTTCAAAAAGCGTGAACATACCATTAATAGGCATTGGGGCAGGAAATGAAGTAGATGGACAAGTTCTTGTTTGGAGCGATGCTTTTGGATTTTTTAGTGATTTTAAACCAAAATTTGTGAAAAAATATCTTGAAGGCGCAAAGCTTATAGATGAAGCCATCTCTTGTTATGCAAATGAGGTAAAGATGCGTAAATTCCCAGATGAAAAGACGAGTTATTAAATGGAAAGAGTAGTTGAGATTGAAAAATTAAAGTTTGAAAGTGAGTACGAAAACTCACTTAGACCAACTTCTTGGGGTGATTATATTGGACAAGAGCAGATTAAAAAAAATCTTCAAGTCTTCATTAAAGCTTCCAAAAAAAGAGGAGAGAGTTTAGATCATGTTCTATTTTTTGGACCTCCTGGGCTTGGAAAGACAACACTTGCTTATATAATTGCAAATGAGATGGTAGCAAACATTAAAATAACTGCCGCACCCATGATAGAAAAAAGTGGTGATTTAGCTGCAATTTTAACAAACTTAGAAGAAGGGGATATACTTTTTATAGATGAGATACATAGGCTCTCACCTGCAATTGAAGAGATTTTATATCCTGCAATGGAAGATTTTAGGCTTGATATCATCATTGGAAGCGGACCTGCTGCACAAACTATAAAGATTGATTTACCTAAATTTACGCTAATTGGCGCTACAACTAGGGCTGGAATGATTAGCTCTCCATTAAGAGATCGCTTTGGAATGCACTTTAGGTTACAGTTTTACTCCTCACAAGAGCTTTCTAAAATCATCCAAAAAGCTGCCATAAAACTTGAAAAACCTTGCGATGGTGACGCAGCATTAGAGATGGCAAAAAGATGCAGAGGAACTCCTAGAATAGCACTTAGACTGCTAAAAAGAATTAGAGATTATGCTGATGTAGAAGATGAAAATATGATAAATCTTTTTCGTGCAAAATATGGACTTGAAGAGCTTGGAGTTGACTCAATGGGCTTTGATGAGATGGATTTAAGATTTATAAATATTTTATTAGAATCAGATGGAAGGCCGCTTGGGCTTAGTACTATTGCCGCGGCTCTAAGTGAAGATGAAGGAACAATTGAAGATGTCATTGAACCATATCTCATATCTAAAGGTTACATAGAAAGAACGGCAAGAGGCAGAGTTGCTACCCCTAAATGTTTTGAACTTTTTCGTAAAAACCAAAAAGCACTCTTTTAGTTTTTAAACTTATTTTTACTTATGTGTTACTTTTTATTACATTAACTTATTTGGTAGCTTATTTTTCTGTTTTATAAGAAAAATTGATTCCTTGTTTTGTTACTATGAGAAAAAATAAGGAGTTGTGTATGAAGAAAATTTTTCTATTTTTCATTTCTTTAGGCTTAACTTTTTCAAGCTTAATGGCAAAAGAGTTTATCTCTATTGGTACTGGGGGAATGACAGGAACTTATTATCCTGTTGGTGGCGCTATATGCAGGTTGGCAAATAAAAATAAAGATATTCGCTGTTCAGTTGAATCAACTGGTGGATCTATTTATAATGTAAACAATGTCTTAAAAGATGAGCTTAATTTTGGTTTTGTACAAAGTGATGTTGTGTACGATAAATATAATGGTATTGGAAATTTTGAAGGCAAGAGTGATAAAAACTTAAGAGCAGTAATGTCAATCTACCCTGAACTTTTAGCTTTTGTTGTATCAAAAAGTAGCAATATTAAAAAATATCCTGATGTAAAAGGAAAAAAAATTAATGTTGGAAATCCTGGCAGTGGAAATGAATTTACAGCTCTTACAGTTTTTAATGAGTATGGCATTAGCGAGAAAGATCTCTCACACCGAGGAGTTTTAACAGCTCCTGAATCGCCTATGGCTTTGAAAGATAAAAAAATTGATGGTTATTTCTATATGGTTGGGCACCCCACGGCAAACATCACTGATGCAGCTATATCTTTACCGATAGATTTGGTGAGTATTGATGAGGATGTTGCAGATAGGATTATTGAAAAACTCCCATATTATGCAAAAGGAGTAATTTCAAAAGGGTTGTATGATGGAGTAGATCATGATACTTTAACCATCGGCGTAAAAGCAGTTTTAGTTTCTAGCAAAAATCAAAGTGATGCTAGTGTAAAAGCAGTAGTTAAATCTGTTTTGGATAATTTTGAAGAGTATCAAAATCTTCATCCAGCACTAAAATTTGTCACTAAAGAGTCGCTACTTGAGGGATTGAGCGCTCCGCTTCATCCAGCAGCTAAGGAGGCTTTCATAGAAGCTGGTGTTTTAAAGTAGTCAAGTTTAGAAATGGATGAACTTAATAATAAAACAGCAACTAAGGAGTCTTTTAGTGAAGATGGGGCTCTTGAGGTAAAAACTAGAACCTTTACCTCAAAAGGGCTCTTTTGGCTTACTACCATTGTTGCTTTTTCTTGGTCACTATTTCAGCTTTATATCGCATATTTTCCTTTAAATACCGTAATGGCAAGATCTATTCATCTTGCTTTTGCAGTAACTCTTGTTTTTTCGCTTTTTCCACTCACTTATCATAAAAAAGCTTTCAGTAAAATCCCTTGGTACGATTGGATACTCCTTGTTTTAGGCGCTGGAGCAGTTTTATATCCATTCATTGAATTTTATAGTTTAGCTTTAAGACCTGGAGATTATTTAACAAGAGATATCATCATAGCCATCGTCGCAATAGTAATTTTACTTGAAGCAGGTAGAAGAATGATTGGGCCTGCTTTAGGGACTATAGGTTTTATATTTTTACTATACTGCTATTTTGGCCAATCTATGCCAGATATAATCGCTCATAGAGGTGCTAGCATAAATAAATTAGCTGGCCATATGTTTTTAACTACAGAGGGGATTTTTGGTGTTCCATTAGGGGTAAGTACTAGCTTTATATATCTTTTTGTACTCTTTGGCGCTCTTCTTGAGAGAGCTGGAGCTGGGCAATACTTTATAAATGTTGCTTTTGCACTTTTGGGTAGATTTAGAGGAGGTCCTGCTAAGGCGAGTGTTATCGCAAGCGGGCTTACTGGAATGGTAAGCGGGAGCTCTACTGCTAATGTTGTTACTGTTGGAACTTTTACCATTCCATTAATGAAAAAAGCTGGACTCTCAAGCACTAAAGCAGGTGCCATTGAAGTTGCCGCTGGGGTAAATGGTCAACTTATGCCACCAATCATGGGAGCTGCTGCTTTTATAATCGCTGAATTTTTAGGAATGAGCTACACTTATGTTATGGTTGCTGCTGTAATTCCTGCTTTTGTATGCTACGCTGGGCTCTTTTTTATCGTCCATTTAGAAAGTAGCAAATTAGGATTAAAGGGTTTAAAAGGAGATGGGTTAAGATCTAGCCTTAAGATTTTATTTAGTGGACTACACTATCTCATTCCAATATTTGTTCTTCTTTATACTCTTTTAATAGCAAAAGAATCTCCAATTTCCGCAGCCTTAAACTCGATATTGGTTCTATTTATAATGATTTTACTTCAAGGGCCTATTAAAAAAATCTTTAAGAAAGAGAGAGTTTTGTTAAATGATTTTATAAAAGGCTTAAAAGATATATTTTGGGCAATGGTAAATGCAGCTAAAAACATGGTGACAGTTGCCATTGCTACGGCTTTGGCAGGCTTGATTGTTGGCTCCATTTCACTTACTGGGGTTGGACAGGTTTTAGCTGAAGTTGTAGATCTTTTAGCTGGGAATAGCATCATTTTAATACTTCTTTTAACTGCTGTGATGAGTATAATTTTAGGAATGGGGCTTCCTACAACTGCAAACTACATAGTTGTATCAAGTTTAGTAGCACCAGTTATTTTGCTTTTAGCTGCAAAAAATGGGCTTTTAGTTCCAGCAATTGCGGTGCATCTTTTTGTATTTTATTTTGGGATTTTAGCTGATGATACACCTCCAGTTGGTATTGCAGCTTACGCCGCAGCTGGGATAGCTAAAGCAAATCCAGTTTCAGTTGGCATTCAAGGATTTTTTTATGATTTAAGAACTACTTTGGTACCTTTTGCCTTCTTTTTCAATAATAAAATTTTACTCATAGAAAGTATCGTTAGTCCAAATGATCCAAAAAGCATCTCTTGGATAACTAATCCTTTTGAAATTTTACTCATTTTAACAGGTGCAACAGTGGGGATGTTTGCTTTCTCAAGCGCACTTCAAGGGTGGTTTGTTACAAAATGTAGTTATATTGAAAGATTAATACTTTTAGCCATAGTGCCACTTGTGATGATTCCAAATATTTGCGTCAAGAATTTAGGCTTTATACCAAATGAAGGAATTTCTTACGCCATTGGCTTTTTAGTCTATTTTCTAATCTTTGCAAAACAGTGGATTATTAGTTCAAAAAATCCAAGCTTAAGAAGTGGAAATCCTGCAAGTTAGCCACAATGTTTGTGGCTAACTTTTAAAACTTATAGTTTATTCCAACTAAAGCTGATAGAGAGTGCTCAAGTTTAGCAGTTGAATTATAAACTCCAGCTCCAACTGTCTCTTGATACTTTAATTTAGCATCATGTTTTGTGTACATTAATCCAAAATCAAGCTCTAAGTTTCTATCTAACTCATAAATTAAACCGCCTTGCAAACCATATGCAAAAGCAGTTTTATCGCCATACACACTTGCATCTTTTTTCCCTTTAAAGTTTGCAAAACCTAAGTGGATACCACCATAAATCTTCTTATCTCCATCAAGCGAATATAGATAATCATACGCTCCTAGAAAGTTGTGTATATTGTAGTAGCTTTTAAAAACAGGGATGTAGCTAAGAGATAGTCTATGGTTTTGATCTACTATCGCCCCGCCAGTAAGCTTCATGCTAAAAGCAGATTTTGTTTCTGTAATCGATGATGATTTATAAATACCTGGTGCTGTATAAGTAACATTCTCTTTAAAACGAGACCAATCCACCCCACCACCAATACCCAAGTACGACTCAATGTCATTTGCTAAGCCAGCTGTTGCAAAAACTAGGGCTCCAGAAAGAACTAAAGATTTTTTCAACATCTCTTCTCCTTAATTTTAAGATTAAGAAGATTATATATTTTTAATTACCAATTTATGCTTAAAATATGTGTAAGTATTATTTATAATTATTACTAAATGATTTATTTAGCTTGTTAATTTCATCTTTGTGTAAAGATGTCTTCTCTTTTAAGTGGTTGCAATGGGAGGTTCTAATTTTCTCAAACCTACTCATTAACCAATCATAATTTTTATGTAAAAATGTACGATTTGTATTCATATAATTATTCAATTCATACATGTGAAAGCTTATTTTTAGCCTCTCTTTTATCTCATCTAAACTTGGCTCGTATAGTGGGAAAAGATTTGGAGACTCTTCATATAAAGCTATGGATTCATTGATTTTTCTCTCTAAAAAACCTATGCTAACCTCTGTTGCATTTTGATAGTTAAAATTAATTGCAGAGCTTAAATGCCTAAATTCAGATGAAATTAGCGCAAAAGAAGCTCTTATCTCATCATTGAATGGTTTTAAAAATAGCTCATATACCTTTGAAGCAAATCTTCTCATTTTTGCAAACTCATCCTTACTATAAAGCTCATCTTTTGGCATCAAATGTTCATATGTTTTTTGCCATTTTAGTATTGAAAACTCTAACTCTTTATAGATTAATCCATTCTCTTCATTAACTCCATCTTGGATAGTTCTTATATACTTAACATATTTTTTAAACATTTTTCCAATGATATTATCATCATAAAAAAGGGTTTTATAGATGGCATCTGTGTCTATTTTGGCAACTTCATATGTGAAAACTTCATATCTCTTTTTTTTACTCAAAACTCCTTTTTTCTCTAAGCTAAATCTTTTTTTATGCTCTCTTTTAATCTTAGAATATATCTCAACTGCAACCCTTTCAATCATCTCTTCAATCTTTAAATAAGCTTGTTGCAACTCTTTTCCAAAGCGCTCTTTTAGCTTTTCAAATCTTTTTTGAACCTCTTTTTCAAAAGCTATAAATTCGCTCTCAAGCTCTTCATAACCCCTTAAAAGCTCAAGATGTTGAAGTACTATTTTATTAATTATATTTTCTAACTCTTTGGTTACTGCAAAGGCTTTAGACTCCTTTGCTTGTGGCTTAATATTATCTTCAATAAATTTAAAAACTAACTCTATGTTTGACTCTTTTAAAGCTCCTAAATCATACTCTTTTTTTGAAACTTGCTCTTTAGTAAGCTTAAAATCTTCTATTAACTTAGTAAAATTCTCATCTTTTTTTGCTGCATTTTTTACATTTGATAAAAAGTTTTCTATCTCTTTGTCTAAAAGCTTTTCTTTACTTGTTGAAAGAGCGCTTAAAGCTTGTTTGGCAGATATGGCAACAAACTCTATAAAATATTTACTTAATGCTTTTTTTACATAATCTAGCGTTGTTTCAACCTCTGTTTGAGTAAATTTATCTTTTTGGTTTATAACGCAAAGTGATTTTAAGCTATATGAATCCATAAAACTCTCTAAGGCTTCTATCTCACTCTGTTTTCCCGCATTATCCATTAAAGTTAGCCAAATTATTCCATCAACCTCTTTTAAAACCCTTTGCGTAGCCTCTGTATCGCTTTTAGATTCAGAGTTTAACCCTGGAGTATCAACAAAAACAATCTCTTTTAAAAGCTCTAGCGGGGCATACAAAGTTAAATGGCTAACCTCCTCCATTTCTCCCCTTTGGTCGGTAAATCTAGTTATATTTTCAATCCCATAAAAAGCTTCTCTTCCATCATGGTAGTGAACTTGGAGTTGAAAATTGTCTCCATATCTAATGTAATTAACCTTTGAAGTAACTGGAGTAATTCCTGTTGGGAGTATATTTTTACCCAAAAGCGCGTTTAAAAAAGTTGATTTCCCACTTGAAAACTGCCCTGCTATGGCAACTTTCATTGGCTCTTCTGCTCTTCTTTCTAAAAGATTTAAAGCTCTTTTTAAAGGCTCTTCTTCATTTAAAAAAAGTTCTCTGCTATTTTTTATTTTTTCTAAAAGAGGGTTGCTAAAAGTTCTATTTTTATAGCTTAAATAACTGCTTATTAATTCATCAAACCAATGCATCAAATCACCTTTAATAACTCTTGCAAACTATCTTCCTCAAGGCTTAATTTTAATATTTTTTCATCTATTTTGGCTAAAGCCTTGCCTAAATCTTCATCACTTAAATTTGAATATTTAATAGCATTTTCCAATGCCTTTGTCTCATTTGATAACTCTTTATTTTTATCTTCCACTTTTTTTGTCACCAATAAATTCACTTCATCTATCATTCTTTCACCACTTTTAAGAATGAGTGGTAGAATTTTTTCTTCTAATAGATTAAAATTTATGTGAATTTTACTCTCTAATTTTAAAAGTGTATCGTCAACTTTTTTCTGTTTTGTTTTTGATATAAGCTTTGCTAAATCTTGTGCAAAAAGCTGATGATTTGCACTTAAAATTCCATCTTTAGCAGCCTCTTTTTGATAAGCTTTAGGATCAAACTCATAAAATATCTCACAAATTAAATCTCCACTACTCCTAGAAAAACTATCCAACTCTTTACTGATATATTTGTAAAATTCAAACCTATACTCTCTTGCAAGATCAATTAAGCCATCTTTTATAGTAAATTGCACTAAAGTCTCCACCCTCTCCTCTTCTGGCGCAATTGATTCTTTTTTTAATGAGTAGATTAAATCATCTTTTAATCTATCTTTTAAGATAGTTTGCAAGCTTGAAAATTTTGTTTTAGATAATTTTTCCATAGTAGGCAAATACTCTTTTAAAGCAGTAGTAAATGAAGTTTTATTTTTATTTAATCTATCTATATTTTCTGCAACTCTTTTTTTATTTTTGATTTGTCTATTAAATTCACTATTTAACTCATCTGTACTTTTTAAAAGATACTCTTTTTCCACCCTTAAGCTATCTAATTCTATTTTGATGTTTTGTAAAATATCTCTAATGGATGAGCTTATTTGAACCTTTGCCCGCTCTCCTCCAAAAACTAACTCTTTTAAGTGCTCTTCTAAATCTAAAATTCCACTTCTTTTAATGCTCCATCCATCTTTTAGGGCAAGCTCACTTTTGCCAATCCTATGCAAAAGCGCATAGTAGCTTGAGATTGTAAAAATTTTTATTTTACTTAAAATTGAGCTAGTTAAATGTGGCTTATTTAAGCTAATAAGTCTTTTTTCAACTATCTTTTTTACATACTCAATTACCTCATCTAACTCATCTTTTTCTACACTATCTATCCTAGTTATCACAAGTGTTAAATGTGATATTTTTTGATAAGTCAAAGCATCAATTATAAAATCTATATCTTTTAAGGTTGCAGCTTGGTTTGCATTCATTAAATGGATTAAAATATCACAATTTGCAAGATAATGCTTTGTTATCTCCTCTCTTAAGATAACTGGATCATCAAGCCCTGGTGTATCTACGATGCTTATTGTTTTATCTAAAAGCGAAAATGTAGTGCCTATTTCAACAGATTTTACAATGTTGCAAAGTTTTTGGGAAGATTTAGCGGAGGTGTAAGTTGAAAGATTTGCTAAATTTATCTCTTTAGAAACTCCCTCAATTGTTACATATTTTTGAAACTCTTCTTTTAAATTTTCTTTGGTTTTAAGAGTAAATTCTTCCATTTTAGGATTTAAAGAAGCACTATTTTCAATCTGCTTCCACTCACTTTTACTCCAAAAACTAACCTTAGCATATGGATTGTCACTATGCTTGATGATACTTAAATTTGCAGTTTCAGGAACAGTTGAAGTGCCTAAAAGTTCTCTTCCTAAAAGAGTATTTAAAAGGGTGGATTTACCAGAGTTCATCACTCCTGTAACTCCAATGGAGAAGGTTGAATGCAGTAGATTTTCTCTTATTTGTTCTAAGTTTTTAAACTCTTTAAAAAGATTTTGTTTTTCAAGATAGTTTAGTTTTTCTAATAAAAGCTCTTTAATTTTATTAAATTCAAAATCAACAATTTTCTCTTTTTGAATCTCTTCATTTAACTTAATATTTAAAGAAAGATTTTTTACAACTCTTAAAAGATCCTCATCAAGCTCACCAATTTTTTCTATCTTTTTTAAATAATAAAGCATCTCTTTTGCGATATTTGGTTCATTTTCTAAAATACTTAAAATAGTTTTTTGTGCAAAAATAAGCTCATTTTTACCAACTTGTACATCTTTCCAAAGTTTTAAAAAGATATCTTTAAAGTCGCTATTTTTTAAAAAGAACTCTTTTGAATGTTCATTAACTAAAAACATAGCAGCAAAATATGCTGATAAATCTTTATCATCTAGCTCCAAGGCTAAATCCAATTTCTCAAACTTATCTATTTGGGTTTTCCAAAATTTGGCCAAAGGCATAGATTTACTGCGCTCTTTCTTGTTTTATCACCGTATCAAGCATGTTAAATAGTACTTTACTCTCTTTTTCAAGCTCTTCAAAAAGTGCTATTATCTCATTTTTTTCTTCTAAAAGCTCTGATTTAGTCTCTCTCATCTTACTAGCTATTTTAGAAGCATTTGCATGGATTATGTCATAAGGATTAGATATATCTTTATACTCTTTCATCTGTCCAAAAATCTCACTCCCCTCATCTTTATACCATCTACCAAACTCACAATTTTCATAGTTTTCTACCGCCGCTCTCTCATCTATCACATAAACACAACTGTAAGTATTTGATTTAAATATTGCATGATTCATCTTTGCTAAAGTTATGTAAATTGTCTTTTGTATCTCAATAATATTTTTAGCGGTAATGTTTGAATACCCAATTAAATCTTGAAGTGTAGTTTTTAAAACATCTAAAGTTTCACTTGACTCATCAGCATTTTTCTTCATCTTACTTGCATTTGTCTCTATCTCATTTGTCTCTTGTTGCAATGTTTTTATAGATATTTCTATCTCAGCAGTCGCTTTTTGTGTAGTTTCAGCTAGTTTTCTAACCTCATCTGCAACAACGGCAAATCCTCTTCCATGCTCTCCTGCACGAGCTGCTTCAATGGCGGCATTAAGTGCTAAAAGATTTGTCTTATCTGCTATATCATTAATCACTTCAACAACATGACTTATCTCTTCAGTTCTTTGGGCTAAAATGGTAGTGCTCTCTTCATTATGATTTACATACTCTACTAAAGAGTTTATTTTAGTGGCAGTTTCTCCTAAATCATCATAACTCTTGTCTGTTTGCGCAGCAGAGGTTTCTCCGTTTTTTACTATCTCTTTTAACTCTTCAACAATTCCATTTAAATCTTGCTGGATTGTAGTAAAATCATTTGATGAGCTACTAATTTGAGCAAGCTGGGCATTTAGTGCATTTTTAGCAATAAATTCATGATTTCTTTTCATGGCATTTACTGCGGTATTTACAAGCACTGTCTGTTCCCTAAACTCTCCGTGCATCCCTTTTTGAAGGATCTTTCTATTAAAATTCTCTTTTGAAGCAGCAAAAATGGTTGCTTTTATCTCTTTAGTAATTAATTCAAAATTATCTAGCAGTGTGTTCATGTTTGAACAAAGAGTCTTAAGCTCTCCTCCATCTTTAACCTGAACTATCCTATCATGCAGCTCTCCATTTGCACTTTTATCTACAATATTTGCCAAAACCTTAAGAGTAGATTGAACTTTTCTAATATTTATAAACATAAACCAAGCTAAGGCAAAGTTACTTAAATTTATGATTTGAATAGTGTTAAAACCATTTATTACAATCTCAGTTATAGCAGCAATGGTAAAAATAAGGATTGATAAAATGTTTGCATATTGGATTTTATCCAAAGAAGATAGTCTATTCATGCGAAAGTAATAACTCTTCATATGTAACCTTTAACTTAGATAGCGCATCAAGTAAAATTTTAGTTGAAGCTTCCATTCCACCACTCTTTTCTGCTTCAAGCATCTTTTGATAAAGAGGAATAATAATTTTTAAACCCTCCTTACTTGGAGCTCTTCTTACAGAGTGATAACCTGTAATTTTTTTACTTTTTGAGTCAAATTCTGGAGTTACATAAGCATGAACCCAATAAAATTTCCCAGTTTTTGTCCTATTTTTTACATAAGCAAAGATTTCATCACCCGCTTGAATAGTGTCCCATAAAAGTTTAAAAACTGCTCGTGGCATATCTTCATGTCTTACTATGTTATGAGGTTTTCCTATGAGTTCATCCTCACTAAATTCACACATTTTGATAAAAAGATCATTAGCATAAGTAATCCGACCCTTTAAGTCTGTTTTTGAAACTATGAAATAGTTTTCATTAAAAATTTTCTCATTTCCTTTTTCAACTATTTCCACAAGCTCTCCTTGACTACTTTATGATAGTAAAGTCTATTTGGGAGATCCCAAATAGACTATCTTAGCGCTACTAATTTTCTTCTCATATATGCGATTTTACTCTGCAAAGGTAGGTGTTTTGGACAGTTATCTTCACAAGCTAATAAGCTCATACATCCAAAAACTCCATCATCATCACCTATTAACTCATAAAAATCCTCATCAGTTCTCTCATCAAGTGGATCAATTCTAAATCTAGCCACCCTATTTAATCCAACTGCTCCAACAAAATTTGGTCTCATAAGTTTTGTTCCACAAGCCGCAACACAAATTCCGCACTCAATACATCTATCAAGCTCAAATGTCTCTTGTGCAACTTCTGGCTCAATTCTTTTTTCTATCTTAGAGATATCTGTTTTCTCTTTTGAATGAATCCAACTCTCAACTCTTTTACTCATCTCATTCATCCAATTTCCAGTATCTACTGAGAGATCTTTAATGAGTTTAAATGCTGGCATTGGCATAAGTTGGATTACTCCATCAGGATAATCTTTAGTTAAAGTTCTACAAGCAAGTTTTGGAACACCATTTACCATCATTCCACAGCTTCCGCAAATCCCAGCTCTACAAACAAAATCAAAACTAAGATCCGCATCAAATTTTTCTCTAATCATCGTTAAAGCGATAAATAGAGTCATTCCAGCTGTCTCTTCTAGCTCATACTGCGCAAAATGTGGTTTTGAAATCTTACTATTTGGATTAAACTTTAGTGCTTTTATAGTGATCTTCCTACTCATAACCAACTCCTACTCTCTCATTTGGTGCTTTAAATTTTTCTTGAAGCTCAAATGGCATCAACGCATCTTGAATCTCAAGTCTGCCTTTTCCATTTGTTTCTAACTCTTCGGTAATTTTATCTACCTCTTCTTGTCTTTTCGCACTATCTGGATGCTCAATAATGTTTCCTTTTACTCCATATCCTCTAAATGCTGGCGGTATCTCCATCTTCATAATATCAAGTGGTTCATACTCAACTACTGGCATCAACTCACCATCTTTCCATGAAGTTAAAGTTCTTTTTAACCAATTAGCATCATCTCTTTTTAGATAATCTTCCCTATAGTGAGCTCCTCTACTCTCAGTTCTTTGAAGTGCTCCAACAGCGACACAAAGTGCAAGTTTTAACATCATTGGAACTCTGTAAGCCTCTTCAAGCTCTGGATTAGCAGCTCTTGTTTTGGACTTTATCTTTACATTTTGAGATTTAGCAAGTAACTCTTTTAACTCATCCACGGCTTCAGTTAATCCATCATGATCTCTAAAGATGGCAACTTTATCCCACATAATATCTTTCATTCTATTTTTAATTTCAAAAACATCATGCTCACCCTCTTTTTCTAAAAGCGCGGTTATATTCTCCTCCTCTTTTAAAAGGGCTTCATCTATGGCTTTTGAATTTAAATCTATCTGGGCTTCCTTGCAATGTTTTGCAAAATAATCACCCACAATCATCCCTGCAACAACGGTTTCACTAACTGAGTTTCCTCCAAGCCTATTAAATCCGTGCATATCCCAACAAGCCGCTTCTCCAGCACTAAAGAGTCCTTTTAGGGTTGGTGACTCTCCTGTTGGCAAAGTTCTAATTCCACCCATTGAGTAGTGCTGCATTGGTAAAACTGGCGCCCATCCTTTTGGCCCTTCATCTGCTGGGTCGATCCCATTAAATATCATACAAATCTCTTGAACATCTCTTAAGTTTTTCTCAATATGCTCTCTTCCTAAAATGGATATATCAAGCCAAACATGTTCTCCATAAGGTGAGGGGACTCCTTTTCCATTACGAATGTGCTCCATCATCCTTCTACTTACAACATCACGGCTTGCAAGCTCTTTTTTCTCAGGCTCATAATCTGGCATAAATCTATGTCCATCAACATCTCTTAAAATCCCACCATCTCCACGGCAACCCTCAGTTAGTAAAATGCCAGAAGGAACTATTGGAGTTGGGTGAAATTGGACTGCTTCCATATTTCCTAGTTTTGCCTTGCCAGTCTCAAGTGCGATTGCTGCGCCAATTCCCTCGCAGTTTACCGCATTTGTCGTCTGCTTATAAAGTCTTCCATATCCACCAGTTGCTATTAAAGTTCCTTTTGCCACATAAGCAATGAGTTCACCTGTTATTAAATCCCTAACAATGGCGCCATAACATTTATCTCCTTCATGGATTAACGCAATGGCTTCTTTTCTATCTTCAATATTTACATCTCTTTTCAGTGCTTCATTTGCAACTGCAAAAAGCATGGTATGTCCCGTGGCATCAGCTGTATAACATGTTCTCCACTTTTTAGTTCCACCAAAATCTCTTGAGTGGATGAGCCCATGAACTTCATCTTTCTCTTCAATGACAGTTTTTTGTGCATTGATAATGGCAGTTCTTTTTCCCTTTGTAATTCTAGTCCAAGGCACTCCCCAAGAAGCAAGCTCTCTAATGGCTTTTGGAGCAGTAGTTACAAACATTCTTGCAACTTCTTGATCGCATCCCCAGTCACTCCCTTTTACAGTATCAGCAAAATGAAGATCCTCATTATCTCCCTCACTCATTTTTGAGTTGCCAAGACTAGCTTGCATACCGCCCTGTGCAGCTGCAGAGTGAGATCTTTTAACTGGTATAAGGCTAATTACAGTAGTACTTAACCCCTCTTCTGCCGCAGCAACCGCAGCTCTTAATCCTGCTAAGCCGCCCCCAATAACTAATGCGTCACAATATTTAATCTTCATTATGCTTCTACCTTCCTATCTATTGCTATGTTGTACTCTATGGCACCCATATAGCGCTCTCCAACATGATTTCTATGCTCATATCCAAT
>Ga0265295_1004218_pt1 | contig 19592 bp, 29 predicted proteins | sample Munlansysbiofilm_FD_192503 | JGI IMG/M metagenome (GOLD analysis project Ga0265295, IMG submission 192503) | Leachate microbial communities from a municipal landfill in Southern Ontario, Canada - Methane capture system biofilm | ecosystem: Engineered > Solid waste > Landfill > Unclassified ... | reverse complement strand
TTCCCTGGCAAGGTGTGCATAGCCCATACGCCCCTCAATCTTTGGTTGGATGGAGAGGCTAAAGGGCTATACCACCTTGCCTTTTCATTCAACTTTGAGGGTGTTGCACTTGCAAGTTGAATCCGCCTTTCTTTTCCGCCATATATCTCTCGCAGTAACGCTCCGCTGCTTGCGGAAACGCTTTATGCCCGCACGGCTTTTTGTCCATGCCAGGACGTCTTGTACAAAATGCCGTTTACCAACGACGCAAATATTTTGGGGGCAGTCTCCCCGGTCTAGAGCAGTTTACGAATGAAATGAGTTAAATGCTCTGCAAGGATTTTTCTGAAAATCCTTGCCACGAAATGCGAGTAGGCGGGCTTTTGCCTGCCGTACGCGAGCATTTCAAGTGTTAAATGCTCTAGCCGATGGGCAGCTGGGTTTCCGCCACTGAATACGCCTTGCGCGGCTGAAGGCTCTGCACGGCCATGAGCAGGCTCAGCAGGCCCACGCGCCCGGCAAACATGTTGACGATAAGAATGCCCTTGCCCTCGGCGCTCAGTTCTGAAGTGAGATTCAGGGAAAGCCCCACAGTGCCGAGGGCGGACACTTCCTCAAACAGAATGCGCAAAAAAGACGGCCCGTCAGTGGTTGTTCCGTGCAGAATCCCGTATTCCGTGATGCTGAGCAGAAAGGTCGATATGCCCACCAGCATGGAGTAGACAAAGAACAGCGTCAGGGCGCGGGTGACGTTTTCTTCCGGCACGCCCCTGCCTTCCAGCACTATCTGCCTGTCGCCACGAAACTGCGCTGCAATATAGCCCACCAGCACCCTGAACGTCACTACCTTGATGCCGCCAGCGCACGAACCTGGCCCGCCGCCCACAAACATGAGGGCCATGATCACCAGCAGGCTGGCCTCGCTGAGGCTGGTCATGTTGATGGTATTGAAACCGGCAGTGCGTGCCACAGCCGCCTGAAACAAAGCCGTCAGGGCCAGATCGAAGCCGTCGCCAAGGGCGTGCTCATTGCCCACACGCCAGAATTCAATGGCAAAGCCTATGGACGCGCCCACAATGATAAGAAAAAAGCTGGTTTTCAGCACCAAACGGCTGAACCGGCTGAACCGGCGCACCGGCAGGCCGATGCGGCCTCCGGAGATGATGCCGAGCGACTCGCGCAGTACGCCAAAGCCGATGCTGCCCAAAAAAACGCTGGCCGTGATGATGCTGTTCACCACCACATCGTCGCGAAAATTCATGAGGCTGTTGGCACTAAGCGAAAAGCCCGCATTACAAAAGGCCGACACCGCGTGAAAAACCGCGCTGAAAGGATAAAAAAACACGGGATCATGCCAGTACAGCAAAAGGGCCGTCACCGCCTCAATACTGAAGACAAGGGCCAGCACCTGCACAAGAAAGGACCTGAGGTTAAAATCGTCTCCGAGCAATGCCTGGCTCACGGCTTCACGGCTGGTGAAGGGCACATGGTTGCGCCAGAGCAGAAAAATAATGCTTGTATAGGTCATGATGCCGAGGCCGCCCAGTTGCATGAGCAAAAGCAGCACGGCCTCGCCAAAAGGGCTGAGCACGGCGCTGATGTCCACAGGCGTAAGCCCTGTGACGCACACGGCGGATGTGGAAAGAAAGGCCGCGTCAATCAGGCTGAGGCTGTGCCCTTCCTGCCAGCTTGCGGGCATGTGCAACAAGGCCGCCCCGACGGCAATAACCGCCAGGAATGAAAAAACGGGCCAGGTGAGGGGACTGAAAAATCGCTTCCGCTGCATTCTCACCATGTAAGCCAGGCGTGGCGGGATTGCAAGGCAGATGACGCCCAAAGGCAAGCGCTCTTTACAGACTGCTAGGGTGCGCGTATGCTTCTTCGTGAGCTAGGGGAACCGTGCGGACGACAGTTGCACGGCTGAGAGTGGGAAAACCCAGACCCTATGAACCTGACGCAGTTCGCACTGCCGGAGGGAAGCCGCAGCCACAAGCTCTACCGCTGCTTGTGGTTTTTTTGCGCCCTGCGTCGCAACCAGCGAGGCACACATGTCTACCACACTTTGTTCCCAGAACGCCGCTCTGCGCGGCCTTCTGGATACGCACCTTGCCGCCCTGGCCGCCGAAGAGGGCCTGACCCCAGAGGCAATCATCGCCGCTCTTGAAGCCGGAACCATGGTTCTGCTTGGCAATCCCGCCCATGTCGGTCTCAAGCCCATTCTCGTGGGCCAGCCTGCAAGGGTCAAGGTCAACGCCAACATCGGCACCTCTCCCCTGAACAACTGCCCCAATACGGAAGAACGCAAAATTCACGCCGCGCTGGACGCGGGCGCTGACACGGTCATGGATCTTTCCATCGCCGGAGACCTGGACGCCCTGCGCCTGGGCATGCTGGCCGCCTGCCCCCGTCCTCTGGGCACGGTGCCGCTCTACGCCGTGGGCCAGCAGATACTCGACGCAGACCGCGAGATCACCAGCATGCTGCCCGACGACCTTTTTGACGAAATAGCCAAGCAGGCCGCGCAGGGTGTGGATTTTGTCACCGTACACTGCGGCCTTTCCCGCCGTGGGGCTGAAATGGCCGTCAAGAACAACCGTGTTCTGGGCATAGTCTCGCGCGGCGGCTCCATGCTGGCGCGCTGGATGCTTGAAAACGAACGCGAAAATCCCCTGCTGGAATATTTTGACCGCCTGCTGGACATTTGCCGTCCCTATAACGTCACCCTGTCCCTGGGTGACGGCCTGCGCCCCGGCGCTGGCGTGGACGCCGGCGACGCCGCGCAGTGGGAAGAAGTCATCAATCTTGGGCGTCTTGCCAAGTACGCGCTGGAACGCGGCGTACAGTGCATGATCGAAGGCCCCGGCCATGTGCCGCTCAATCAGGTGCGCACCCAGATCCAGGGCATCAAGCGCCTGACCAACAATGCGCCCCTCTATGTGCTTGGCCCCCTGTGCTGCGACAGCGCACCCGGCTACGACCATATAGCCGGAGCCATCGGCGGCGCTCTTGGCGTGGAAGCCGGTGTGGATTTTCTCTGCTACCTCACCCCCGCCGAGCACCTTACCCTGCCGGATGAAGCCGACGTGCGCGCTGGCGTCATGGCCTCACGGGTGGCGGCCCAGGTGGGCGAAACCGCCCTTGGCCGCCCCCATGCAGTGGCGCGCGAGGCTGCCATGAACGCAGCCCGCAAGGCTCTGGACTGGGATGGCATGTCAAAGGCCGCCCTTGACCCCAAGATGCTCGAAAAACGCCGCGAGGCCCACAAGACTGAAGAAGTGTGCGCCATGTGCGGCAAGTTCTGCGCGGTCAAGATGCTACGCGACCATTAGGAAAAAGCTGATTTATTCCGTTTGGCGGCTGCGGGAGCGGACGCCCGTTGCATGTTCTGCGGTAAGGGCTGACACCGCGCTTGCGCTTTCACTACAGGCGGCTGCTCCGGCAGCCGCCTGAGCGTTTGCACATGACCGCACTCCAAGTGTGCCGTCCCAAGAGGCATACAGGCGGCGGGACAGCGGGCGGCAGGCTCCCTGTGTCCCCTTCTTGACTCCAGACGGTCCTGCAGATATGCCTCAGCCTTGCCCGCGCTTTGGCGCGGGGTCACCATCCCCTCTGCCCGGCGCAACCCGGTATGCGGAAGCACTATGAACGTACCCGTTCCTGTGGCCACCGTGGGCCTTCTACTTTTTTCCAACGTCTTCATGACCTTTGCCTGGTACGGGCATCTGCGCTACAAGGGTGCGGCCCTGCCCGTAGTGATCCTGATCAGCTGGGGTCTGGCTTTTTTCGAATACCTGCTGCAGGTACCCGCCAACCGCATCGGCTACGGACATTTTTCGGCAGCAGAACTGAAGACTATTCAGGAAATCATTTCCCTGAGCGTTTTCATGATTTTTTCCACCTTGTGGCTGCATGAACCCATGCGCTGGAACCACGCCGTGGGCTTTGGGCTTATTGTGCTGGCCGCGTGGGTCATTTTCAAGGAGTGGTAGCATGGAATTCGGTCTCGTAGCCCTGCTGGCGGGCATTGCTGCCGCCTTTGCCGGGGGCTTTATCGACGCCATCGCCGGAGGGGGCGGGCTTGTGACCATGCCCGCGCTGCTGCTGACCGGGGTGCCGCCGCACATGGCCCTGGGAGCCAACAAATTCAGCGCCTGTCTTGGCACCTGCGTGGCTTTGGGCAATTTTGCGCGCAGCAACCTTGTACTCTGGCGCGTGGCCCTGGCCGGGCTGGCCTTCTCCCTTATAGGCTCCTGGGCGGGCGCGCGCCTGGCGCTGCACGTGGAACCGGCACTGCTGGGCAAAATTCTGGTGGGGCTTTTGCCCGTGGGCATGTGCGCCACCCTCATGCCGCGCAAGGAACGGGCGGGCGGCCTCGACATGGCCCTGTACGGCCCGCGCCTGTGGCTGCTCACGCCCATGGTCTGCCTGCTCATCGGCGCGTATGACGGTTTTTTCGGGCCCGGCACGGGCAGCTTTCTGATACTGGCCTTTCACTGGATATTGCACATGGGCCTTATGGAAGCATCGGCCACGTCCAAGGTGCTCAACCTCGCGTCCAACTTCGCCGGACTCATGGTCTTCATGATCAACGGCGTGGTCGTCTGGAGCCTGGCCCTGCCCATGGCCGTAGCCTGCTGCCTGGGCAACTGGCTTGGCAGCCGCCTGGCCATCCGGGTGGGCCCCGCCGCCGTGCGCCGCTTTCTTATGGTTTCACTGAGCCTGCTGCTGCTCACCCTTGTGTGGCAGTATTTTCTGGCGCCATTCGTGCGGTAGGCTTTGCCTCGTGGAATATTTTGCGGGGGAGGGACTTCTCTACAGACCCGCGCTACCCGCTGGGTTACCCTTGAAATATTTTGTGGGGGTGGGACCCTTTTGCAAAAGGGTCTCCTCCCCCACGCCCCCACCCCCTAAAACTCTTATTGTATCTTTGTACAATTCAACGAGTTTTTTATGAGTGGGGCCATAGGCAACGCCTTCCAGCCATCACACCATTTCAAAATATATCAACTCCAGGCTTTGCCCGCACCGTTCGTACGCCAAACACTACGGCAAACGCTGCAACGAACCCACCCCCGAAAACTACGGCAAACACTACGTCAGCCGTCACGCCGGATGGCGGCACGCGCGAACCCCGCCGACCCCTGAGGCATTTTAAGAAAACACTGATTAAAGAGCTCTTGGAAACGCGCAGTTGTTTCGTTTGGCAAGGCGCGATCTTTTTTTGAAGCAGGAGTGGACTCTTCCGTCCTCGACTGTTTCAAAAAAAGAGAAGCACGCCGCCAAACGGAATAATTGCGCGTTTCCATATAAACACAAAGGCCCGTGCACAGTGCACGGGCCTTTGCGGTATATGGGCAGAAAAAACTTATTTCTTGGCGTCCTGCTGCATCGTGTCACGAACCTTTTCGGCTTCTTTCAGTTCGTCTTGCGCTTCACGCAATTTCTGCTGCCGTTTTTCGATCTTTTTGCGCGCAACGCCCTGAGCCGTGGCCTTGTCCAATTCTGCCTGACGCTCCGCTACTTTTTCCTGCTTCTCAAGCACCTTGATTTTTGCTTCGGCCAGTTCGCCGTCATCCGTGCACCACGTGCGCACGTTTTCCAGAGCGCGCTCAAGTCCGGCCGCCTTGCCCGTGTTCTTGTGCTGCTTGGCGATGCTCAACTGACGTTCAAGCTCGGCTATTTTTTTAGTGCAGATACCTTCTGCGCGCACCGACACGGCAAAGGCGGAAACCACGACTGCGCAAGCGCACATAGAAGCTATCTTTATAATATTTTTGATCATATTTTCTCCTTTTTTGCCCAGGGCAGTGCCTGAGGCATGCCCTGGGGTGGGCGTGTCATGCCCACTGTAAACCTTATATAATGATACAAACAAAAATCCAATTATGCGATCCTTGCTCGTTTATTAGCGGCACTATATACTTATTACAAACTGGCCGACATTGCGCCCGCAACTTCGACCATCAAGGAGCCACACATGCGTACGTTGATTTTCACTCTTGCTCTCGTGCTTACCCTGGGGCTGAGCGCTGTCCAGGCGGCGTCTGTCAAAACCCATCTGCCCGGCGACCTTACCCTGGAAGAGGCGCAGGACATTCTCAAGGCGGCGCTGGCCAAAGCATGACGGGAGAAGGGAATAGACGGGGTGAAGGGATGGGATAAACCGGGACATAGTGAAGACACTGTGGGACATGAATGAAATTGAATTACACAGGAAGAAATGAAGAAGGGAGGGCGAACCCTCCCTTTTCTTTAGCCCAAACGCTGGAGGTTTGGGCGTGTGGTCGATAGGGGTGTTGAGAGGTGAATGGCATGGCCTGCATCCATTCCAGCCTCAAAGTCAAAGTCTCTGATCTTTGTTTGGGGGGCTGCTCTTTCCCGAAGCTCGGGCATGGCCTTGCTGATCGCAGCCTCTTTGAAGGGGACAAGCATTCCGGGGGTGATCGGAGTTGCCTTTTTTTGATCCTTCAGGCGGCGAGATATGACCATCACAGCCCCGAGCAGGAATGAGAGTCTTGCAGCCTTTTTTGACCTTGTAGAGCGCAAGCGGCGCGCGGGGCCGCGCATGTGTGCCGAGGCCAGAGACAGCAACGTTTTATAAAGGTAGCCGTACGTCCAACTGCAAACACTCGTATCCGGTTCGCAGCCAACGAATACTGTCTCACCAACATCAGGGTCATGATAGTATTTGCAGTCAAACGCGTTGGAAACGCCCGAAGCCAGGGTGTATGCCCACGATTCAAGACGCTGCCGAGTTTTCTTATATGCCCGCGAAGCCGTCATTTCTGAAGCACATTCTTCCGTGATCATGGAATCCAGGGACAGATTATATTCAGAAAGCAGTTCCTGGGCCTTGGCTGCTGCGGCGGCGGCTTCATGCTCATTACTGGAGCTTGAAAGGCGCAATAGCTTACGAATCTTATCAATGATCCTTTTCTTCTTTTCAGCGAGGTTGCTCATGCGCCGCCCCCAGTGTCCAAGGCCTTGCGGGCGGTTTCTTTCCAGTATGGCGGTCGATTGCTGCCTTCCGGCGCACCATCAACAAGCATAAGCGATGTGCCGTGGAGTTCTGCCAGTACGTTCGCCAGCCAATCACGTTCCTTGCGCAGTTGCGCCACTTCGTCCTCGGAGGCTTTAAGGGCATTGAGCAGGCGTAGAATGGCTTCTGCCGCAGCCCTGCGCTCCAGATTCTTTTTGTCGTGGGCCAGAACAGCGTTCGCGTCTTCCATAAACATACGGCGTGTTTCCGGCGTGATCGTGTTTGTCGTGTCGCTCATGACCTCTCCTTATATCAACGGCTCTCCGGTGCATTCGCACCAGAGGCGTCTGGCGCGCGCCCAAGCGCCAATCATTTTCCGCATGTCATGGGTGGCAATAGCATTGTCCATGTCGTCAGCCATCTGCCGTAAATCTTCGGCGCGCGGGTGCCCGTCTTTCGCGAGAGTCCGCATTCTGTCTGGAAGAGAATTTTCTTGTGGGGGATTGGTGGACATTGGCACCCCCTATTTGCCCTGGGCTGCCAGCCACTCGGATTCTTTGACCTCTCGGAACCATGTGGGCACTTCCGGCATAGGATCGCCGTGCATGCGGTCGAGGTCTTTTGGGCCTGGAATGCTCACGAGAATTTTATTCTTCGCATATCCAGCAACCGAAAGGTACAGAGCCATACCCGTGCGGGATGCGCGGTGCGGGCCATCGCACATCCTGTGGAGCTTGAGCTTGCTGAGGATATAATCGTTGGTATTGAATTGAAGTTCAGGCGCTTCCAGCTTGGAGGCCAGTTCTTTCCCCTGCTTACAGTTAAGCTTCGGGTAATACCCAAAGCCTTTTTCAAGACGGACTTCGCCTTTAAGGAATGGTTTGTTCTGCTTTTCTATGAACGCCAATCCGCAGACTTCTCCACCACGTCCATGAAGCACAAGGCCGTCAGCGCCATATTCCTTCTGAACAACATCGCGCGCATTGTTGGCTGCCTCGCGAAGCTCTTTCACTTCCGCAATCAGGGCCTCCGCTTCAGGGCCTTCACCGATGAAGAAATTTTTCGTCACACTCATGCGAACCTCCTACACCCCAGGCAACCGGATCTGTTCGGCGCGTTCGCCGCGTTTTGCGGCGCGGGCCTGATCTATAAGGCGGTATACCTGGGCGCGTGATATACGATATTTTGTGGCCAGCTCGCCTGCATTGCTGCCGTTGAAGTCGGCCATTACAGCGTGGGCAATATAAGGGGAGCGCAGCAGGATGTAGACCTGCTGCCCTCCCCATTCGAGCGAAACATCTATCAAAACCGCCCGGGCCACCTCGGTGGCGATGCCGCGCGAGCGCATGGCGGCTTCAACACTCTCAAGGAATTGCTGTCCGTCACTACTCATAACGCTCCAGCCAGCGCTTAAGCTGCTCTATGACTGCCGATAGATCTCCGGGTGATGCCTTGCGCATTGAGAACCCGGTCTGACGGGTCACATAGGCGTCTGTGGCCTTGAAATCACGGTTTTCGACCGCCCCTGCATCTGCCAGGGTAAGCCACAGAGACCGCACCTTGCGCTGGGGTCCTTTAGTGGGCGATTCTTTGGGAGCAAATCCTCTTTCGCGGAGGTGCACCAGGACTCGCTTAAGGTCGGTCTCGTTCAGCACCGTGCATGATTCCGCGCCCGTGAGGTTGCGAAGCATGTCATGGTATGTGTGATCATCCATGTTCAGCACTTTACGGCCTGTCTGAATGGTCCTAATGAGTCCGGCTCTTGATTGCATGGCGACCTCCTGCTGACTATACCTTGGCAATATCCAGCGGTATGGGCTGGAACTCGCCGTATGCGTCTTTTTCGTACACGCGAATGAACGATTTGCTGTAAACCACCTGCATGCTGTCCGTCAGGGCTTTCATGGCCTGATCCCAACGTTCATCATCCTTCACTTTGATGGCTCGCAGGCCGAGGATGCGTGAAGTGGACACGTTACCGTCCCTGTCCGTTTCCCATGCGGCATCAACAATGGCGCGCAAGTTGGCATTGGCACCTTCAGACCAATCCCGCAGGCATTCATTGATAAGCGTCCGCGCAGCCTGAAGGCGTTCATCAAAGGTGATGCGATCCTGCATGGCCCGTTGAACCTTCAGGCTTCCGTCATAGCTGTGCAGGGTGACGTTGCCCTTTTCTCCGCCAACTTTTGAGCCATATTGCTCGCCGGATATGGAGACAAAGGCCGCAACGGCATCAAGCATTTTCGTGCGACCTTCACGCAGACCTCCGGAAAGACCTTTAGCCATGTCTATGAGTTCCCGCACGGTTTCATCACGCAGCTTGTCGACTGGATCAACGCGATCCACAGGCACAAGGTGGCCCTGGGAGTTTTGCATGTGCTGTACGCCGTTAACTTCAATCATTTTTCTTGACCTCATGTTTTGATATTGATTGCAGCATGTCCTTGACTTTGCTGTCTTCTGGCTTGATTCCGGCCTTAAGCTCTAGCTGATAGGTTTCCAGAGCTTTCATGGCTATCCGCTCTATCACTCTGTTGGGGTGAACCATCCCGGCCCATATCACAAACACCACAATTGCGGCGATGATAAGACCCCCATTCATATGAGCCTCGCCTGCTTCTGCGCAGGTTCTTGGGGCATGCACTGCAAGGCTTCGTCAACTCTGCGCTCATAGTCCCGGGCGCAGCGCAGGTCATGGTGACTTTTGGATTTGAAAAAGCTCTTTTGGGCTTCGCGCATCTTCCGCACCAGCTCACTGAAGTCTTGTTCACTCATAGCTGCCTCCTACGCCCGCACCTGGCGCACTACATCTCCGGTCACAACGGGTTCGCCGATGCTTGCGGCAAGATTCATGGCACGAGTGGCCAGATTTTGCACCGCCAGGGGGTAGGCAAGATCAACACCGCGCCCACGGCCATCAGGAGCCACGATAAGACGCTGACGCAGGGCTTCCATTCCGCTGGCATCAAACACGGTGTCAGCATCGGCCTGGACGGTCTTAAAGCGGTGCCGAATGAATCCCGGCACATCTGTAAGAGGCGGCAGCTTGACCACATCGCACCGCTGCACAACTTCACGCACCTCTGTTCCGGCGCTGGCCAGCTTCTGCCCCAGTTCCGTCTGGCCGATCAGTACAATGGAGAGCAGGCGCTTCATGCCGTCTTCCAGCTCAAAGAAGCGCTTCAGGCTTTTGAGTGTGTGCAGATTGATGTCGTGCGCTTCTTCAATGAACAGCAGGTGCCGATTGCCGCCACGGCTGGATTGACGAAGGACTTCATGCACACGTCTTGCCCTGGCCTCGGCGCTGGAAGGGATAGAGCCGCCGGGATCCACACAAGCCAGAATGGATTCTGCAATGTGCGCCGCCCGCAGGGGTTTGCTCTCGATTCCTTTGCCGCCAGTGGTCAGGATGTAGGGCTGTATAATGACGTTTTGTTCGTCACCCTTGAGCTGCTCCAGCATCATGCGGCGCAACGTGGTTTTTCCGCTGCCGGATTCGCCGATCACAGCCAGAAAGTTACCGTGACGCGCAGCGGACATCATCGCCTCATACACGTATCGGCTTTCCGGCGTCAGAAAGACTTCCTCCGGCAGATGCGGATCATCCCACGGGTCGCGGAACAGCTTGAAATGCTTCCGCGCCTGTGGCGTAAGGCTTTGCTTGCTCAAAAGCATGAGTTCTTCCTCCGAAAGTTCTTGCCCCGTTTTGGGGGCTGGTTCTAAACGGCAGTTTCCTTTGTCCGTGGAAAGATGCCGGGGTCTGCCTGCCGAAGGCAGGTTTTCAACACTTGCTCCTTCCGATCTGGCGCGGGCCACCGCCTCGGCATGATGACGGCTTGCTTGCCACTGCTCGTCCATGCGGCGTACCAGAGCGGAAACTTCCGGCGCTGGTGCGCCGCGTTCAAGCAGGATGGATTCAAGGTTCGCCTTAAGCTCTCCCCTTCCTTTCAGTGGTGCGGGAGATCCATGCACCATCCGATTGATGGTTGCAGAGGAACCGCCCACGGCACGGGCCAGTTCGCGCTGTCCCATCCCAACTTTTTGCAACATTGCGCCCAGGGTCATGCGATGCATGATGATGTCTCCTGAGGTTTGGGGAACTGTAGGCGTTTGCCTTTATCGCTGTCAGTCGCAACAGGCATGGGGACGTCAACGATGGTGAACATATCGCGCAGAGCGGCGGCAATGCCCTCCAGGGCGGCTTCCTGCACTTCATCGCCGTAGGCGTCACGAATGTGCGCCATGCATGCAATGGGGTCGCGCTGCCACGGTGCGGGGTCAATCTGTTGCAACCGCTGTGCGGCCTCCACACGGCTTAAAGGCATGGCCAGAGCCACTGGCGCACCAGACTCCACAGGAGCGGCAACACCATCACGCCGCAAGTGCAGTGGAGCTTCCTTGATGTCCGCCATCGGGTCGATATGTTCCCATGGCCGGGCGGCTTTACCGTCTTCACCCATTGCCAGCGCTTCCATTGCCTTGGCAGACTGTTCAACAGGCGTTTCCGGAGCCTTGCCCCATTCCTGACCCATGACGGGGGCGGCGGCATCAAATCCCCATTCATCCCTGTCTATGGGCGATACGGTGAAGCGCAAAACATCGCCATCCGGCATGGCCTTGGTGACGATGATTTCCGGAGCGTTGAAGGGATTGAGAAGCACACCCACCTTGTCCCGCACATGGACGCCATGAGCGCCAAGCATGCGCAAATCATAGGTATGCACACCGTGGCTCTTGGTATCCAGCCTGATCGTGTAATCCGGTTGCACGGTGCGGGTCTGTTCGCCCCAGGTTGCCACCGCCTGCATGGCCTCACGGCTGGCAACCCGTAACTGGTCATCGCTAATGCGCAGCCATGCGCGGTTGCGCGGGCATTGCAGGCGTGTGTGTATGGAGTGGGCATTGAAATGCCGCCGCCACCGATCCGCCTGTTCTTGCAGTTGTCCAAGCTCCGACACGTCCATGAAACGAAGCCGAGATTCAAAGCCCCGCTCAACGAGGTTTTGTGCAACTTCAACACTGCCAGTGGCGCTGGCATTGCCTGCCGCGTGGTACATGGGCTTGATGCCCATAGCTTCACAGAAGCCTTTGACAAGGCTTGACTGGTTGCCGCCAGATTTATCCATATAAAGGATGAACGGCACACCGTGCATGGGATCGCGCGGCCCACGGTCAGACATGGCCTCAATAAGGGTGGCCAGAATGCCTGCGGCATCTTCACCCCCTGCCAGCTCGTAATGCAGGTACAGAGTGTGGGTGCAGTGGTCGACAACTACATATCTTATGATGCGTTGCCGCCCGATCTCCACCAGACGGCCCGGTTTGCGCTCATTGTATATTTTTTCGTCCAACAGGCGCATCTTCTTGCCGCCGGGCAGATACACCAGCACACACACCGAAGCGTCTATTTCCCAAACATGGTTGGGGTGCAAACTGCGCTGGCGTCCGGTTGCCTTGCCCCTTTCCATTTGATCGGGGTGGCAGCCATAGCGGCGCATGGCGGTGCTAACGGTTTTTGGGCTTGGCATGATGGTTTCTCCCGTTGATTCGTCCTTGACGCCGTAACCCTGTGCGGCCAGCCGTTCGCAGGCATCCTTGATGGTCAGGGTGCGCTTGCCGTTGACCCTGGTGGCGCGAGTTACAAGCCCACCCACCGTCAGGGCCAGAGAGGCATCCACAGCAGTCTGACCAGCATCCGCGCGGGGTTTGCGCCCGGCATCCCATCCCGCCGCCTTGAGCATGCGGTAAACGGTCTTAGGGGTCTTGCCCAAGGCCAGAGCCGCCCGACGCACCAGCTCGCCGCGCTCCCGCGCTTGGGCAAGACGCAACGAAGCAATCAGCTCGTGGATATGTTGTGCCTGGGCTGGACTCATGGTTATGCCTCGGCCTGCTCCTGCAATGTGTCGGCAGAGTCCGCGCCGTCACTGGCATCCATGCCCGCTTCCGGGTCAAATACCAGCGCCAGATCCACATCAACACCAACATTAAGCAGGGAGTCACGCATCCGGCCGCAGGCGCTGGATATGCGCTCATTAACGTAGTCGACCATTTGCGCCCGCCGTTCTTCCGGAAGAGAGAACCACCTTTCACCATTGCCACAATTGAAGGTGTTGGAAGCAATCACCGCCAGTGCATCAGCCGCGCGCACGAGATCACGGCACCCTTCATCAATCTCGCGCTTCATGTTGGCTTCAGTCCAAATAAGGGCGCTCGCCTCTTCATCCGGGCTTACAGGCCGTTCCATAGCGTCCAGCTTGCGTTGCAGCTCATATTCCTTGCGGCGTGATTCGCCGAGCAGCTTGTCAAGGCTGGCGCGCTGTTCGTCCTTTTCCTTGTTGGCCTGGGTCAGTTTGGCGTTGCGCACCCCCATTTCATCAAGGGCGGCGAGCAACTCTTCCTTATCCCCGGCGTTTTTCACCTCTTCCAGCGCCAAGGCGCGGGAGGCATCGTCCAACATGGAAAAACCTGCGCGCAGCTTGCGAAGCTCGCGATAGCCGATGCCCAGGGCATCCTGCATCTTGAGCAGGTTGTCGCCGAACACCGAGAGGTTGTTCAGGTCTTCGTCCACAAGGCTACGACTCATGCCCAGGGCCGTGCAGAATTCTGGCCATGTCTTGATGGACTGCAATTCTCCATTCGCATCGCGAACTTTTGCCCCCTTGTAGCCCTTGCTCTCCTTGATATGGGCCAATCTGGTGAGCATGGTCATGCGGGACACTGTTTCGATGAACTGCGCCTGTTGAGACACGCCGCGCGTTTCGGCCAGCAGGATGGTGGCATCCATTTCCACATTGCTGACGGTCACGGCTTCGTCACGCAGTTGGGCCACGGCTGTTTCCGTGGCGGGATCCACTTCCGGAGTGATGACGGCGGGTGTGTTGCTGCCCTTGGCATTCAGGACCTCTGCCATGCAATCGCACAGAAAACCGGGAGCAGCAGACGGAAGAGATATCCATGAAGGCGCAACCCGCAGGTCTTCAACCATGTGCTTGACGAACAGCTTGCAAATTTTTTCCCCTGTCGCAGGGTCTCCGGCCAACACCTTTTTCTGGTCGGAAGTGGACAGTGCCGCCATGCAGTGTTCCCACTCGGTGTTCAGTCTCTCTCGGGTTACATGCATGTCTGCCTCGGCGGGCACATCTACTGTACCTTCAATGCAGGCAACTGTTTTTTTCTTCATTTCGTAACTCATGCTTTCCGGAAGAGGAATTGAGGCGTCTTCGCCCAGTGCTTCGCGAGCTTTGGCAACGTAGAGGGCGCATAATTCCAACTTGGCATTTTCGGAATTGCTACTATTGAGGTTGTGTATCTCAATGGAGAGGCGCGGATTTTCTTTGATGATCGATTGCCACAAGCCATCAGCATCAAATTGCGGTTTCTTCTTGGCAGCCATGCTAATCTCCTTACTTGGTCATCTGGCGGGCCTGGGCGCTAACGCGCGTGTCGAAAGCTTCCGCACGATCCCGCCAGTCCTGCATATAAAGGTTGTACACACGCATAAGTGCCACGGGTTTGGTGGTAAGCGCCCATTTGCCGCTGGGCAGCTTCTGCGCCCACCCGTTCTCTTCCAGAATGGCGAGGTCCCGGCACACGTTAACCTCGCTTTCACCCAGGGTTCGCGCCAACTCCTTGTTAGGCCAACCCTCCAGCACCCGCTGGAACAGCAACTCAACAATGGCGAGGCTACGCTCGGCCTGATTGCGCTTAGTCATGTCTGTTCACCTTTTCCACCCGGTTCTCGCGCAGCTTGAGCCATGTGGGCACGTCCAGCCGCTCAAAGGTATAGGTGTAGTCGCTAGGATCCCCCACGGGCATGTTATCCACTGGCACGGCGCGCATGAGGATGATTGGGTAATGCCATCTGGCCGCCCAGCCGATCGCTACATCAACATCCTTGCTGTCAGCCAGGGTGCTGCTGTAAAACACCACCATGAGGTCAGCCACAGACAACATGGTGCGGCAGGTTTCGCCCCAGGTGGCAAAACTCCTGTCCAGGTCTGTGTGTTCGCAGATGAAGTGCCCCATCGGCACCGGGGCCAACACGGGGTAGCCCAGGCGCAGCAGGTGGGCGGCGGCGAGGCTCTGACTGGTGGCATGAGACAACCGTGTTTCTGCATCAGGTGCAGAATAGGCCCCGGTCAGATACACGCTAGGCCGCCAGTCCTCGCCGTAGCCTTCCTGTAGAACCTTGGGCAGGATCTGTTTCAGCTTGTCTTGACCACGCCGTCCCTTCCGGGTATGCAAATTTTGCAACGTCATATGAGTTCTTCCTTTTCTGGTCGTTGCCTGACCCTCGCGCATGTCCGGCGCGGGGGTCCTTTCATTTATAGTGTTCACAACCACGCCACGCTCCTAACGGTTTACGTTGGTATTGATGCTGCCAGCTTTGATACCCAGGGCAACGGCAATATTGTGGCTCTCTCCGCGCAGACCTTTAGTGCGGCCTAACAACACATCATAAACGCCAAAGGGCGAATATCCATGCCGCCGCGCCCATGTGGCCACGCTCATGCCCCGGGTTTCAAAGTCGCGCCGCACTTCCTCCGGGGTGCGCAGTGCGTTCATTTTCTCTTCCTCCGGCCCTTTGCATCGTTATTGTTTTCGGTTACATCACAAGAAATGTTGTTACACGTTGCGCAGTGGTCATCCGTAAGCCCCACCACCAGCCGAGGGCGCACATACTCGGTTTTGCCATCTGCCTTCAGCCGTATCGTGGTGGGGGCCATACGGATTGACGTGATGCAGGGCAGCGCGGACAGGCCCTCAACAATCTCGCTGAAGCTGGCTGGCGGAGCCGTCAGCTCTTTGGGACCAATAACCAGTGTCATTTCCAACGCGGCAGTTTTCACTCCGCCCTGGGGGTGGGGTTTGACACTGTTGGCGCTTACGAATGCATGGCGCACATAAGGCAGATTGAGCAGGCGTATAAAAATGCGGTCACCGCCATCGCTCATTTTGCATAGGGTTGAGGGCATATTTCCTCCTGTCGTTGTGCCCGTGGGTTTGTTGGGAATTGTTGTTATTCGTTGGTATAAAATTAGGTTTTTTTGTGATTTTAGTCAATGGAAAGTTGGAGAAAATTATGAGTTTTTCTAGGAGACTGGTAGAAGAGCGCAAGCGTCTGAAATTTAAACAAAAAGAGATTTCAGAAAGGCTTGGCATCCATATTAACAGTCAGCTTGATTACGAAAAGGAGCGGCTACCGTCCTTCGCAGTCTACCTGGAACGGCTTGCTGATCTTGGATTTGATATTGGCTATATTGTCACGGGGGCGCGACAAGGAGTCGTGTTGACCGCTGAAGAGTGTGAGGTCTTAGCTCTCTACAGAAAGGCACCTGAAACCATACAAACTGCGGCTAAGGCAGTGCTTGTCTCTGGTCATCACGCGACCCAAGGCCCCATAGTAAATGGGAATGTCGCTGGGCCAGTGGCTACAAATTACTATGGAGGGGGAAATGATTATGTGGCAAAAAATTAGTACATGTGTAGCAGCTATTATTTTTAGCTTGTTTTTTACATTAGCAGGGTCTGCTCATGCACTAGAGGCAACGACAGCTTTTACCATCCCGGGAAAATATGTGTTGCTTGTCGTAAAAGATTTTTCCCCTGAAGAAAAAATTGAAGCAAAAGTTGTGGTCAAATCTGCAAAAGAGGCTGCAAAAAAGCTTAATGTTGAGCAATGCCAGATCGTTTTTTATGAGAAGGCGAAAGCAGAATCAGAGGGGCCGATGGCTGTAGCCTCATCGGTCGGGGATGATAATGATCCTATGTTCCTGCAAGCTACGAATGCAGAGCAGTCCGGACGATTGAAAAAAATTATTGGCTATGAAGCAGAACCCAAAGAACTCTATCAGGCTTATGAAAATAATGAAGTCGTCGCAGATGAAGACTTTAAGGGGAAGCCAGTTATTCTTGAGGTAAAAGTCTCCGGTGTGGCAAAAGATGTGGCTGGAAAACCTTATGTGCTTGTTCCAGTCGATAAGTCCGGTTTGTTTGGATTGCGTATTTATCTGGATATGAAAGATCCTTTTTTGCGTGAGCTTAAAAAGGGGTCAATTGCAGTTATACAAGCCAAAGCTAAAGGCTTTACCGTAAAAAATGTGATGATGGATGGCGTTATTGCCAGTGTTGCTAAAAAGTAAATTTTTCTCTTGGGCGGAGGATGGTCGATCCTTTATGGCGACCATCCTCCTGCTTATACTCTTATCTCCGTCCACCATCTTCGCATGGCAAGGAACTGTAATTTCGGTGCATGATGGGGATTCGATGCGGATACAACGCACTGACGGTGCGGTGGTGACAATCCGCGTCTATGGCATAGACTGCCCGGAAATTGGCCAGCCATACGGCAAGGAAGCCCGTGATCTGACTGCAACGTTGCTCATGGGCAAGACTGTGGAAGTTACCCCTGCGCAAAAAAGCAAGAGCTATGGGCGGGAGGTAGCCAGTATCATGCAGCCGGATGGTACGCGCCTGTTGCAAGAGGCCCTGACGGCATCCGGGCTGGCCTGGGTGGACGGACGATATTGCAAGCAGGAGGCCTGCAACGAGTGGCGAAAAATGCAGCAGGAAGCCAGGGAGGCAAGCCCACCTCGCGGCCTGTGGGCTGACCCATCTCCGGTGCCTCCCTGGCAGTGGCGGCGCATGCACCGCAGATAAAAAACGCCGACGTTGGCGTTTTTCTGTTTTTTCAGATTCAATAAAATCAATGAATTAGATATTCATCCCACAAAAAAAGCGCCAACGTCGGCGTTTTTTTTGTCTCCACGGTTCCTGTTTTTCTTCCCTCGCTAGGCGCTAGTCTGACCTCATTGGAGGCCAGACCATGTGCCAGATTCCCCACTCTCAGTCTCATTCTTTTCCGCTCTCTCTGGGCTACTGGTCGGCCAAGCACGTGGTTTCATCCATCGTGTGTCTTGTCGTGTTGGGATCAAGCTCGGCCGTAAAAGCCATTCAGAAACATCATTATCTGTAAGGAGGGCTTTTATGCCCAGAGGATTGTTCCTTAGCAAAATTTTCGACACTTTGCGCCCGCTCTATGATTTGCGCGTTTGGTTGTTGATCACCATTTGCCTTGCCGCCGGTTTGTATACAGACCCATCAGCAACCATTGGACTGGCTGGGTATATCGCCTATGTCGTGGGTATGTGGGGCTTGGCCTTAATGGTGTCCAAAATTTCCACTCCTTATATCCGAATGTCGGATTATGCCCGCGCGGCGCTCGAAGAGGGCAATATAGCCGCCGCTCTGGTGGTTCTGGCCCGTGTGCTGCTGCTGATCTGCATCGCCATCAGCATCATGGCCTGGGGCAAATAGCATGATCCGGCTGTACGCATCCATTTTGCCAGTGCTGGCCTTGACGTATCTGCCCATGCTCTGGGCGGAGCATCTGGCGTACAGCCCCGACTTTTATGATGCGGCCATCTATGCGGGTCAGGTAGAACAGGAAACCTGTTACGGCCTTGAGTCGAAACGCTGCTGGAACCCGCGCACCGAAATGAAAACCAGCCGTGAGTATGGCTTCGGGCTTGGTCAGCTCACCATTGCTTACGACAGCGCCGGGCGTGAGCGGTTTAACAATTTTCAGGACGTCAAGAAGCTGCATAGCTCGCTCAAGTCATGGAAGTGGGAAGACCGCTACAATCCGCGCCTTCAGTTACGGGCACTCATTCTCAAGGATCAGCAAGCCTGGAATGCGTTTGCGGGATGCGCCACCGATGAAGACCGGGCCGCAATGATGCTGGCCGCATACAACGGCGGTATCGGCGGTGTTTTGCAAGATCGGGCCTACTGCCGCCAGTTCAAGGGTTGTGATCAGGGCCGTTGGTTTGGCCATGTGGAAACCCATAGCCGCAAAAGCCGATCCAGCCTGGGCAAACAGTATGCCGACAAAAGCCCCTATGCCATTAACCGCGCCTATGTGCGCAACATTATGGGTGACAAGCGCGAGCGATATCGTCCTGCGCTGGCCACACTAGCAGCAGGGGGACGGCCATGACTGACCGTATACGCCGTATCATCATTATTTCTTTGCTCATTATGTTGGTCTTAGCCCTGCTGGCAGGTGCCGTGCAAACCTACCGTCTGAGCGCCGCGAGCGCCCGCGTGGATAAACTTGCTCTTGATCTGGATGCGGAAAAACGGCGGGCCGATGGACTGGAAGGTCAGCTTCGCCAGGCCAGATCATCCGTTAACGCACTGGGGCAGTTCGGCGCGGATACGCAGAATAACTGCGCTGATACCTTGGAAAAATTTCTTGCCATTCCGGGGCTGGCCGCATTGCCGGTATCCACCCCGGAAAGCCAGGAACCTGTCCCCGGCACGATTGCCGAACCGGCTGGGGATGGTGCAGCCATGCGAACCTCCTTGACGCGGAAGGGGGCGGCCACTGGGGCCGCCCCCGCATCCGCCCCGCCAGACGATGCAGCCTTTACGGAGTTTCTCAATGCGTTCTAGCCGCCTTGTAATCCTGCTGGCTGCCCTGGTGTTTCTGCCGGGCTGTGCCAGGCAAAGTTCCCCATGCACGCCCGATGTGCAGCGCGTCAGTATTGTGGAGCGCCCAGCGCGGCCCAATTGGCCTTTGTTTGCCAATGGCGACTTGCTCTGTCTGTCCGTGGATGCGCGTACCCGTATG
>Ga0265295_1004216_pt1 | contig 19596 bp, 12 predicted proteins | sample Munlansysbiofilm_FD_192503 | JGI IMG/M metagenome (GOLD analysis project Ga0265295, IMG submission 192503) | Leachate microbial communities from a municipal landfill in Southern Ontario, Canada - Methane capture system biofilm | ecosystem: Engineered > Solid waste > Landfill > Unclassified ... | reverse complement strand
AGGCAGACTCCAAGGGCCACAGTATCGCAGGTTGAGGCAAAAAATTCAGGATCGGTTCGATCGTCGCTGTAGCATCTTGCCGCCATGGCATCGGCCATCTGGTCTGCCGATTGAAAGGTCTTGCGTAAAAGGGGGGTGGAGAGATTCAGCATCTTTTTTATTGGGTTTTTTTCAAGCAAAGAACAGCGTGACCGCTGGGCCTGGGATACTTCCGACGCCTGGAGGAGAATCATTGGTAGAAATCGTAAAAACAGGCTGACCATCACGGCCACCCTGGCCTGGTCAACAAATGGGACGGGTTTTAAAAACCACTGGACAGCCCCTTTCACCCCTGTGGGTTTTGTACTCCTTGAAAATATAATGCCAAGCATCATCACAAGAAAGAATCGCCAGGATACGAGGCTGCCGGTAACTACGCCCTGACGGGTTGCCGTTATTCCCCAGACGTCCAGGATAGTTTCTCCGGGGGTGGTGAGTGAGCGGGAGATAAAAACAAGGGCCAGGAGTAGAAAAAAGGGCTTGAGTGCCGAAAGCAAAGGAACCGGTCTGACTCTAAGATTTGCAGTAGCTCCCAGGACCATGGCAGAGATAAGAACAAGAATAGGCAGAGATGCCTTGAGGGTTGCAAGGCTCAAGAAACTCATGCACACGAGCTTATACCGGACATCCAGGGTGTTGATAAAGGCCTTTGATTCTACGTAGGTAAAGGCACTTAGCTGGCCCACGGCATAATCTCCAAACCAAACCGGGAGGCACAGGGTTCTCTCACCCCAAAGGTCTCAAGCTGTTTCACAAGAACAAGGGGGCTCTCGTCTGCAACGAGTTTTCCCCGGTCAAGGATGATCATCCGGGTTGCCAGGGTAAACACCTTTTCAATCTCATGGGTGGAAACAACGATTGTGCAGCCCGAACGGTGGAATTTTTCAAGGCAGGTGATCAGATCAAGGGTGCCCCCATGGTCAAGGTTGGAAAAAGGTTCGTCAAGCACCAGAACCTCTGGTTCCATTGCCATGACACCGGCGATGGCAAGACGGCGTTTTTCTCCTCCTGAAAGGGAGGCGGGACTTCGATCTCTTAAACCTTCAAGACCGAGGGAGGCAAGGGCTGTTTCTACCCGCTCCCCGATGGTTTTCCGGGAAAGTTTAAGGTTCTCCGGGCCAAAGGCAATGTCGTCGAATACAGTTTCTCCAACGATCTGGGTGTCTGGGTCCTGGAAAACAAGACCGACGCTCTTTGTTGCAGAAATCGGATTGCTTCGGGTGGATATGCCGTTAACGACAACCTCGCCCGAGGTGGGCATTAAAAGAGCGTTGAGGTGTCGAAAAAAGGTGCTCTTTCCCGAACCGTTCCGGCCGGCCACCAGGATAAATTCCCGCCTGTAGATCTGGAGGCATATCCCCTGGATCCCAGATCCTTGACCATCATAATCGTGGCAGAGCTTATTTACCTCTATCAGAGGTGTCTCTTTCATTTTATAACCTTTCTAATTAGTTGGGCGGCAAATACGGCAACACCGATTTTAATAAGATCCCCGGGAATAAAGGGATAGACGCCCACCATGAAAGCTTTGTCCCAGGCCATACCCGTGGCAATTTTAAGCCAGGGGACACCAGCGCAATAGACGATGGCCGTGCCAAAGACCAGGGCGACTCCATCCCCCGTGCGTGTCTTATTCAACTGCTCTGAAATAAGGGCCGTGGCAAAAACTGCCGGAAGAAATCCAAAGAGATATCCCCCCGTGGGCCCGAACAGCCGACCTATCCCCCCGGTTCCCCCGGCAAATACGGGAAATCCGAATCCGCCCATTAAAAGGTAAAGGGCTACGCTGTACACCCCAAAGCGAGGCCCAAGAATCAAACCTGCTAGAAGCACAAAGAGATTCTGGAGGACAATGGGCACGGGACCAATTGGAATGGCAATAAAGGCACCTGCGGCAATCAGAGCCGCAAAAAGGGCGGAGTAAACGGTTTTTCTCAGGTGATCAGATTGATTGATCCTATCTGGATGATTCAAGAATGAACTCCCCGGTGAAAACAGTCACCATAAATAACCCTTCTTGTGGTCTTGTCCCCGTGCATGAGGATCAGGGCTCCCGAGTCATCCACATCAAGGGCAACCCCCTCAAATTGTTTGTTGAACGTCTCGATTCTGACCTGCTGCCCAATGGTCGAGGATTGCCTCTTCCACAGCTCAATTATATTTTTTTCAAGCATATTTTCCAGGAGAGTCTGAAAGCTTGCAAGAAACTGCGTCAAAATTTCAACCCTTGAAACCTTGTGCCCCAGGATGGTTGAAATGGATACGGCATTTGGCTGTTCTTTTTCAGGCTGGTTATTCACGTTGATACCAATGCCCACGTTGACAAACGAGACCATGTCTCCCCGGGTCTCCATCTCAGACAAAAGGCCGACAAGCTTTTGATTGTCGACCAGGATATCATTTGGCCATTTTACCCGGGCGTTGATGTTAAAGAGCCGATTCAATGTTTGTGCAAGGCAAAGGGAAGCTGCAAAGTTGACCTTAAAGCTGAGCTGAGCTGGAAGATCGGGTCTTAAAACAACGGTGAACCACAACCCTCCCCTCTGGGAGAGCCAGGTGCGGTTGAGCCGTCCCCGCCCTTTCTCCTGATGTTCGGCAATGACAACGGTAAAATGGGGGGTCCCATTCCTAGCAAGGTGTTTTGCCCTGTCCATTGTTGAGCTTAAGATTGGAAAAAACAGAATGTTGTTTCCAGGAGATCCGAGGCTCAATCCCACAAGATCACCGCCGGTTTTCAACCCATATCCCCTTGATGACGATTCAATGTCATACCCCTCATTTATAAGGGACTTGATGTGCTTCCAAACGGCAACCCGGGAGACACCAAGGGCGCTGCTCATTTCAACCCCTGAGATAAATCCTTTGTCGTTTATGGTCAGGTGGTGTAGTATTTTTCCCTTGATGGTGTTCCTCCGGTATTTGCCATGGTTGGTTAACCTATTTTTAAAAAAGGGTTAACAGAGAAAATTCCAGAGGTCAAGGATTATTTCTTTCGGTAACTTTAACAATAAAGTAGTAGTTTTGGTTTTTTTATTCTCTAGAAGAACATGTTTCAGCACGCCATATGCTTCAGGTCCTGGAACAAGATGACTTTGCAAGAGAAAACATTGCCCCCAAATGTTATCACCGGTGAATTCCTGACCCACCCACCGCCGGTTTTCTGACCCACCTGACCGGTGGCAAATCCCTTCCTCAGCAGTGACCCACCCCTCTACGTTTTTAGTAGATTTGTCTTTTTATATTTTTTCTGGCAAGGTAAAGATAAAAGGCTCGAAGCTGTAACTTCGAGCCTTTAAATAATAGACATCCGATAACGACGGAAGCCCACCAAAGCATCTTCTATTAAACTACGGCTTTCGTTTTTTTCAAGAGCGGAAGCATGAAAAATCTCCTTTTAAAAGAAATTATTTGCAAGCGCTGTGGAAACATTTTTCATGTATGTCAAAGCTGCTGGCGTGGTCAAGCCTATTGCAGTGATGAATAGACAAGGATCGAATCGCTTCTGAATCTTTACCCTGAAATTACCGGACAAAGAATGTTTGAAGAGTTAAAGGATGACGGATATACCGGAGGCATCACCATTCTAAGAGAGCGACTGGCGGATCTGCGTCTCCATCCAAAGAAAACTCCTGTAGTTCGACCTTTGGGCCGCAACCCGGCAGGACAGGGACCTCTAAATATTTCGAATGAATCGTCTTGGTATACCCCAGGACAGGATTGCAAAGCGCTTGGGGATAGATCAGAAGACAATTCATAATCATTTAGGAGAAATACCAGTACTGGCATTTCTCCTAAATGCCTAAATGCCGATTTGTCCCTGGGTTTTACTGTGGCGCAGGTGGCACAAAAACATGGTTGGACAGAACCAATGTTCGTGTTTCCATAAAGGACTCATCACCGTCGACAACAGCCGATAATGCCTGGATCTTGTTTCTCCGGTAAATCCAGTCCAGGAGTTGCTACAGTAAGTTTCACAGCATGGGAAACAGATCTTCCCGGATAAGAACGTGAACTTTCACTACACAACCGCAGCATTTACCCTATCTCTTGAATCCTGGGCTTTGCCATGTGGCACCCTAAAGGGCAGACCTGCTGACTTACCTGGAGACTGGGCCTTATATGCTGTTTCTGTTTGTCGGCTCATAGTTTTACACTCCAACTTCCTTTAGACGGTCCCTCGCGGTTCCGCCCTTGTTTTCGGCTAATACTTGTGTTAACGGTAACGATGTTAACGGGATTCATGGATAGGGGACTTTCACCCCATAAGTTCACGCCAATGCCGGGTGTACACCATCACATCCAGTTGACCCGCAACTTGTATCCGATTTTTTTGTGAATATTCAAGGCTGTGCTTTTTGCAAAGTTTAATGGTAGTTCCAGGGCGGGCAACTGATGTAGGTCGTTGACCAAGTTGTTAATTTTTAGACGTATACATGGCAGTATCATTCTTGTTGACACTGTAACATGTTGCGATACAGTCCCTGCTATGATAAAAAGCTTTAAACATAAAGGGCTTGCCGTTCTATTTGAAAAAGGACACTCTTCAAAAGTTCGACAGGATTTACAATCACGTTCTTTATGACGGTTAGACGCTTTGGATCAGGCGGAATCATTGACAGAATTAAATATTCCTGGATTTAATTTTCATGGTCTTCAAGGAAAACCCAAATGGTATTGCATTCACGCCAATCGCCCGTGGTGCATCACCCTTGAATGGGAAGATGGTGATGCATTAAAAATTGATCTTGAACAATATCATTAGAGAGGTAAAACTATGGGAGAGATTTTAGCTAAACCCCCTTCAAGAAGACCGCCGACACATCCTGGGGAGATTTTAAGGGAAGATGTACTTAAAGGTCTTGGTTTATCAGTAAGTGAAACGGCGAGGAGACTCGGAGTTTCACATCAACAACTTCATCGTATATTAGCTTGTACTCATCCAATCACTACTGAAATGGCTCTAAGAATCGGCAAATTTGCAGGTAATGACCCTGGACTTTGGTTACGTATGCAACAGAATTACGATTTGTGGCATACGACAGAAAAGATATCCGTTGAGCTTTCCAAAATTCAAACAGTTACAGAAAATAGGCTCGAAGCATAACATCGGCATGCACTGGAGCGCAAACAGTGCGCACCCACTGATGCCGGGCGTTAATTTCTAAAAGGATCAAAAAAGGAAGCTCGTCATGTCAAAACAGGAAGTGTACTCTGTGACACTCAATTCTAATGGCGGATATAGAAACCATGCGTATTGACTTTATAGAAATAAAGAATTTTAGGAGACTGGCTGCGGTCCGGCTGGATTTTTCAGAGAGAACAACTCTTTTTGTTGGTGCGAATAATAGTGGCAAAACTTCAGCAATCACCTCTCTTCGTTACTTTTTGATCCAGCAGAAGGCCTTTTCGGTTTATGATATTCCCCTTGCCCTCTGGCCATGCATTGATAAATTAGGTGAAGATTTTGAGAAAACAGAAAACGAAGATTCTCAAAATAAATGGAAAAAAATTCTTCCATCACTCGATGTTTGGCTAAAGGTCTCAGAAAGTGAAATCCATCATGTTTCCCACTTAATCCCGACTCTGGATTGGACCCCTGATAATGGGATAGGCGTTCGTTTGCAGTTGGAACCCAAGAAACTTGATGAGCTTCAAAAAGCATACATAAATGCAAAAAAAGCCTCGTGTGACACACTGAACGCAGCGCAACAGGACAAGACTTCGGAGAATCCCGTCGATGACCAGGAGGAGATGGGGCAAAAAAGCGCGGAGCAGGATGGGACAGCGCAAGAAGAAACAGAACAAATAGGAGGGGATGCAACTTGCAATAGTTTTTCACTCTGGCCAGAGAATCTAATGGATTTTCTAAAAAAACGTATGAGTTCCCTTACTGTGAAAGCATACCTGCTTGATCCGTCCAAAAAGAAGGCTCCCAGTGGTGGTGTAGCTCAGTTACAGGAACTTCCTGATGATGTAGAACCTCTTGAAGACAATCCTTTCAAAGGTCTAATAAAGATCGATGAAGTTCCAGCGCATCGGGGATTGAGTGATTATTCAGGAAAGAGTGGAGATGGAGACGAATCAGATCAGGATGACAGGGGTGGCAGACAACTGCTAACCTCTCAATTAAGAACATATTACGGAAAACATCTTGATCCCCTAAAGGCACCTGAGCCATCAGATATCACCGCCCTTCAAGCAATTCATGAAGCACAAGTTGCTTTCGATTTGCGATTGAAGGATTGTTTCAAAACATCCCTTGATGAGTTAGAACAACTCGGTTATCCGGGGGTTGCTAATCCACGTTTGATCATTTCCACATCAATTAAGCCAGTGGAAGGACTCAAACATCAGTCTGCTGTTCAGTACGACGTCACACCGACGCAAGACAAGGATCTATCTCCCTATCGGCTTCCTGAGCAATGCAATGGGCTTGGGTATCAGAACCTCATTTCGATGGTGTTTCGGTTAATCAGCTTCCGCGATGATTGGATGAAGGTTGGAAAAGCCTCTCGAACTGACGAAGAAACAGGGGTGAGTACCATTTCGTTGCCTCCTCTTCATCTTATCCTGTTGGAAGAACCTGAAGCGCACTTACACGTTCAGGTACAGCAGGTATTCATACGCAAAGCCTATGATGTACTGCGACAACATCCTGACTTGAAAGATAAAAAAAGTCCACTCTCGACTCAGCTCGTGGTCAGCACGCATTCCAGCCATGTCGCCCATGAAGTCGACTTTGCCCACATGCGCTATTTCAGGAGGCACCCTGCACGTAATTCAAGCGAGACACCGTCCTCAACTGTTATTAATTTGTCGGAAATTTTCGGAACTCAAAATGAAACAGCACAATGGGTTTCCCGATACCTGCAGGCGACTCATGCCGATTTGTTCTTTGCGGATGGTGCAATCCTGGTCGAAGGCGCTGCGGAACGTATGCTCGTTCCACATTTCATTCGCCACAATTACAAAGAATTGCATAGTTGTTACGTCACGCTCATGGAAGTTGGCGGAAGCCATGCCCATTGGTTGGCTCCATTGATTGAACATTTAGGACTAAACACACTTATTATAACTGACATTGACGCAGTTGAGGATACCAGCCGTAAAAAAACTCGCCCAAAAAGAGGGACTGGTTTGCTGACTGGTAATAATGTTCTCAAGAAATTACATCCGAAGAAAAAATCACTTGATGAATTATTGGATCTAACAGAGGACAAAAAAGAAAGAGTTTACGATGATTCCTTTTCAATACGTGTAGCTTATCAAAAACCAGTGCAAGTGACTTTAAAGAGGAAAAAAGAAAGTTCGGAGGCGATTGCAAGGACTTTTGAGGACGCGTTAGTCTTTGAAAATATAAACCTTTTTCGTGAGGCAAATGGCACGGGCCTTTTGAAGAAGTTCAAAGAGGCTGTGACAAATAAAGATGAGATTTCTGAATTATCCCAGGCTTTATTTGATGCACTTGCATCGGGGAATAAAGCAGGGTTCGCATTGGACATGCTTTATTTTCAGGACCCGGCATCAATTAATGTGCCTGAATATATACACAATGGACTCAAGTGGCTGGAAAACAAATTGTTACTTCGCCAGAAAGAAATATTGTTGAAAGAAAACAAAAGCACAGAGGCTATTTCAGAAGGTACATGATGATAGATAATTTAGATGTATTAACTGATGATCATATTGACGACGAAGCAGATAAACTGATTGCCGAATGTATTACTGCTGATCCTCCAGTCAGTTTTTTTTTATTCGCTGGTGCCGGGTCAGGTAAAACGCGTTCTCTGGTGGATGCATTACAAGTGATTAAAAAAAAGGTTGGAGCTCGATTTCGGATCAATGGCCGACGAGTAGGTGTTATCACTTACACAAACAAAGCATGTAATGAAATCAAGCATCGGATAGAATATGATGATCTTTTCGCAGTCTCAACCATTCATAGTTTTTCTTGGTCGATGATTAAAGGCCTTAACAACGACATAAAAGAATGGCTGAGGATCAACCTGCAAAATGAAATTGAAGAACTCGAAGAAAAAGAACGCAAAGGTCGTGCTGGTACAAAAGCATCACTTGTCCGAATAAAGTCAATTGCATCAAAGAGTGAACGTCTTGAGCTCCTCAATCAAATAAAAAAATTCACCTATAATCCAAACAGTGATAATCCAGAACACAATGCACTCAACCATGCCGAAGTAATCAAGATCACATCTGCATTTCTCACAAACAAACCATTGATGCAAAGTTTACTTGTGAATCGATTTCCTATTCTTCTTATCGATGAGAGCCAAGATACGAATAAGGAACTCATAGAGTCATTTCTCCACGTTCAAGCAAACTTGAAGAAACACTTTTCCCTTGGTGTTATCGGAGACATGATGCAGCGGATCTACACGGCAGGAAAACAGGATCTTGACATTAATCTGCCTGATGATTGGGCAATGCCGTCAAAAAAAATGAATCACCGATCTTGTCACCGTATTATTAAACTGATCAATCGTATCCGGCAGCCTGTCGACGACCAAACTCAGCAACCACGTTCAGACAAAAGTGAAGGTTTTGTTAGGTTTTTCATTTTACCGAATGAAACCGTCGATAAATCTACCAGGGAGCTTGAGATCTGTACACGAATGGCTGAGATAACAGAAGATAAAAACTGGCTCGAACCTGGTAAACACGTAAAGACCCTTATCCTGGAACATCGTATGGCAGCCAATCGGCTTAATTTTCTGCCTATGTGGGATGCACTTAGTGGTGTAAACCGCCTGCAAACCGGACTTAGAGACGGGACGTTACCTGGATTACGTTTTTTTTCACATATCATCCTGCCTTTAATCAAGGCCCACAAAAATGACAATAGTTTTGCTGTGGCATCGATAGTTCGCAAAGACTCTCCTTTACTTGAAAAAAAAGCTCTTGAAGCATGCGCTGATGATCAAATAAGTCAAATCAAAAAAGCGAAGTTGGCAATGAACGCCTTAACCGCTCTTTGGTCTGAAGAGAATATTCCTACTTTTTTACAAGTGCTAAAAACGGTAAATGAGACAAATCTATTCAAATTCCCGGAAATTCTACGCACATTTGCAAAGTTCGTTGAAGATCCTACAGAAGAATTCGAAGACGCCGAAGAAGTTGAAGATAAGAATGATCAGTTGGTGGCGTGGAGTAATTTTCTTGAAACACCTTTCGATCAAATTGAACGTTACAGTCAATACATTAAAGGGGAGGCTCAGTACGATACCCATCAAGGTATTAAGGGTTTAGAATTTTCACGAGTCTGTGTGATCATGGATGATTTTGAAGCCCGAGGATTCAGGTTTTCTTATGATAAGCTTTTTGGGGCAAAACAAAATACCGGAAGAAAAAATCCAGGACAGGATACCTCAAATGATCGTACAAGACGCCTTTTCTATGTCACATGCAGCCGTGCCGAAGACAGCCTTGCTCTTGTTGCTTACACACCCGAACCCGAACAGGTAAAGAATCACGTTATAAAAGAGGATTGGTTCAAGGAAGAGGAGATTGTGCTAATCACATAATTATCAAAGGTATGGGGGTAAGATTTGCGCAGTTGACTGAGGCTTGAGGTCACCTCGATTTTTGTATTATAAATTTCAACAAGCCAAATGCACCGGGCAAGCCGGTGATTTAGGTGGTTAAACAAATAATATCAGTAAGGAGTTACTTTGAATCGAGAAAAAATCACTCTCTCCCAGCTTGAATCCTTTCTGCTGAAAGCTGCCGATATTTTACGTGGCAAGATGGATGCCTCGGAGTTTAAGGAATTCATTTTCGGCATGCTTTTCCTGAAGCGGCTCTCGGATGAATTTGATCGCAAGCGGCACCAGCTTCGCCATGAAACCTATGCCCACCTGAAGGATCAACCCGACCTGGTTGATGAACTCCTTGAGGATAAGGTATCCTACGGCGAGACCTTTTACGTTCCCAAACGTGCCCGCTGGCACGAGTCCTGGGTGAATAAGGATGGTAATAGTGTTCCAGCCCTGAAAGATCTAAAGCACGATATCGGCAATATGCTCAACAAGGCCATTGCCGCCATTGAAGATGAAAATGATTCCCTTGCCGGAGTATTAAAAAACAACATCAACTTCAATGAAATCAAAGGGAAAACAAAAATTTCTAATCAGAAATGGAAAGACCTTCTCGACCATTTCAATCAGCCCAATTTTGTCCTGGTAAATGACAATTTTGAGTTTCCTGATCTTCTCGGGGCGGCCTATGAATACCTGATTAAATATTTTGCCGACAGTGCAGGCAAAAAAGGGGGTGAGTTTTATACCCCCGCCGAAGTAGTTCGCCTGCTGGTGCAGCTCGTCAAGCCACAGGCAGGCAATATCATTTATGACCCCACGGTCGGCTCAGGCGGTTTTCTGATTCAGGCCCATCAATATGTGGAAGAACAGGGTCAGGATCCTAATGACCTTGCCCTTTATGGTCAGGATTCCAACGGCACGGTCTGGTCCATCTGCAATATGAATATGATCCTCCACAACATCAGCCGCTTTACCATTGAAAACGGCGATACCCTGGAAGACCCGCAAATTCTCGAGAATGGTCAGATTCGTAAATTCGACCGGGTACTGGCCAATCCTCCCTTTTCCCAGAACTACAGTCGAGCTAACGTTAAATTTCCCGAGCGTTTCCGGGAGTGGTGTCCCGAGACCGGTAAAAAAGCGGATCTCATGTTCGTCCAGCACATGCTGGCTAGCCTCAAGGGTGATGGTCACATGGCCACCATCATGCCCCATGGGGTGCTGTTTCGTGGCGGCAAGGAAAAGATGATCCGTGAAATCTTCATTAACGATGACGTTATCGAGGCCATCATCAGCCTGCCGCAAGGCCTGTTTTACGGCACCGGAATCCCCGCTTGTGTGCTGGTCTGCAACAAAAATAAGCCCGATCATTTGCAGGGGAAAATCCTCTTCATTAACGCAGACCGTGAATTTGCCGAGGGTAAAAATCAAAACAAGCTACGCCCGGAAGACATCGAGAAGATCGACACCATTTTCACCCTGAAACAGGAACTCCCCAAATACAGCCGCCTGGTCAACACCTCCGAGATCGTTGATAAACACGAATACAACCTGAACATTCGCCGCTATGTCGATAACACCCCGGAACCGGAACCCGAAGACGTACAAGCCCATCTCCTGGGCGGCATTCCGGAAGATGAAGTAACTGCGCGACATGGGGACTTTGCCCGTTTTAGCCTCGCCGCTGAAAGCCTCTTTCAAGCGGAACGTCCAAAGTACCTCGCCTTTAAGGATACCATTCAGGATAAGTCGGATATCAAAAAATTTATCGAAGCCGATCCAGCCATTTTGCAGACGCTTGCCACCCACGCGCAAGCCCTTGAGGATTGGTGGCAGGTGGCGCAGAACAGTTTTGCGCAGCTTGAACGGGTCAATAACGGCAATGGCATCGGCAAAAAAATGCCGGATGTCCGCCTTGAGCTGCTGACAACACTCAAGGACAAAACGGTCCCCCTTAACGTACTGGACGAATTCAAGAGCGCAGGCGTGTTTGTGAACTGGTGGCAACAGATTCGCTACGACTTGAAAACCATTGTTTCCACCGGCTGGCATCACACCCTGATCCCCGATGAATATCTGATTGCACAATTTTTCCAGACCGAGGCAGACGCTATCGAATCTTTGGATGTCAAAATCAGCGAACTGCAAAGCGAGCTGGCCGAGGCCGTCGAAATCGCCCAGGAGACATCTGCCTACGAGCCGGATGAAAACGAGAAGGTCACTGCCGCCGTTATCAAAAAGGCATTGAAGGCACTCATCGATGATTTGAAGGACACACCCGGCGCGTCGGCCAGGCGGGAGATGGATGAGCTGAAAAAACTGGATGCCGCCATCAAAAAAATCGAGAAAAAAATCAAGGACGCCAAGGCCGCACTGAAAGAGAAAACCATTGAACTGAAACTGAAACTCGAATTGAAACGTCTGGGCGCTGAAGGGTTCACTGATGAAAACCGGGAACTGATTCGGCAGGTTGATAAACAAATGGCCGAACTTGATGCAGGCAATAAGGTGGATAAGAAAAAAATCACCGCCCTGCAAAAAGACAAGGCAGCCTTGCAGGCACGCATTGCTCGAACTGATGCCCTGCTGACGGAAATCGGCGGCCAACTGACTGTCGAAGAGGCCAAACGACTCATTCTGAAAAAACTGTATGACATTGCCAGTCGAGAACTGGATCGGTATCTCAACACGGAAAAACGTTCACTGATTCTTGGAGTTGAAAACCTCTGGAATAAATATGCGATCAGCAGCCGGAAGCTTGAGCAGCAACGGAAAACAGCTCTTGATGAATTGAATGGATTTCTAAAAGGGTTGGGGTATTTGCCATGAATACAACTCAAGAATGGTCAGCATGGAAAATAGAAGAATGTTGTGACATTCTCGACAACAGGCGTATACCCGTTAATTCAGAAGATCGTGAAAAACGAATGGGTGACATCCCTTATTATGGTGCTAATGGCCTACAAGGCTATATCGATGATTTTATTTTTGACGAGCCTCTGATTCTTATTGCAGAAGATGGTGGCCGGTTTGACGAATTTGCCACAATACCTATTGCATATCGAATTGAGGGTAAGAGCTGGGTCAACAACCATGCTCATGTATTGAGAGCTAAGGCTGGTTTTTCTCAGGATGCAATATTTTATGCTCTTGAGCACAAAGACGTACAGCCCTTTATTGTTGGTGGTACACGGGCAAAGTTAAACCAGAGCGCATTACGTTCAATTATTATTAAATTACCTGAAAATAAACCCGAACAATCCAAAATCGCCGAAGTTCTTTCCAAGGTCGATCAGGCCATTGAGCAGACGGAAAGCTTGATTGCCAAGCAGCAGCGGATCAAGACCGGTCTGATGCAGGATCTTCTCACCCGGGGCATCGATGAACACGGTAACCTCCGCTCCGAAGAAACTCATGAGTTCAAGGATTCACCAATGGGGCGTATTCCGGTGGAGTGGAAAATCGCAGATATTGAGTCATTGCTTGATGACGTTGATCCACCAATGAGAAGCGGACCATTTGGTAGCGCATTGCTGAAAGAGGAGTTGGTCGATACGGGTGTGCCTTTACTGGGCATTGATAATGTATTTCCAGAGCAATTCGTCCGAGATTACAAACGGTTCGTTTCACCAGCGAAAGCAAAACAATTATACCGCTACCTCGTTCGACCAGGGGACCTTATGGTCACGATCATGGGGACAGTGGGACGCTGTTGTGTAGTCCCAGATGATATTGGTGAAGCGTTGTCTTCAAAACATGTATGGACCATATCGCTGAATAAATTACGTTATTCTCCGGATGTCGCCTGTTTTCAGATAAACCATTCGCCATGGGTACTCAATCATTTCGCTCAAGATGAGCAAGGTGGAATCATGGCATCAATCCGATCAGAGACGTTGCGATCTACTCGGCTACCCGTTCCCCCTCCGGATGAAATGAGAAATATCGAAGATTGTCTAAGGAGTATTTCGGATCATCTTTGCGATAATGAAACCATACTTATCAAGCTATCAAGGTTGAAAACTGCACTGATGCAAGACCTGCTCACCGGCAAGGTGCGGGTGACGCCGTTACTGGAAACGATGGAGGTCGGCTCATAAGCGTAAGGAAAACTGCACAATTTGGAGAATTAATATGGCTGTAAAAAAAGAGATTAAAAGCGGAAAAATTTTGGTGAAAGACATTTTTTCAACGATGTGGTTTCGCATACCCGAATATCAGCGGCCCTATATCTGGGGAAAAGATGAAATTAATGATCTCCTTGACGACCTTACATTTGCCCAGACGGACAAACCGGATCAGGAATATTTTCTGGGTTCCTTTGTTTTTCAGGCCAAGCGCGCGGGTACAGCGACCGATCTGAAATACGATGAGAACGACCTACTCGATGGTCAGCAGCGCATGACCACGCTTTTAATACTTTTTGCCTGTATTCGGGACATGAGTGAAGCCAAAAATGTGCAAAATCGATGCGATAAGTTTATTTACCAAGAAGGAGATTCAATAATAAATATTCCTGAGCGCACCCGGATTACCTTTGCTATCCGCGACTCAGTGCAGGATTTTGTGGATACCTATGTCAAGCAAGCAGATGGCACATTAGAAACAGATGAGTTAAACCAAATTGCACAAAGCAAAGAAGACCCTTCAATACGAAATATGGCATCCGCTATTTTGGAGATCCAAAAATATCTCAAAGAGAACAGCGTCGATCTGATCGATTTTTTGACCTTTCTATCAAATAATGTGCTCTTGATTTATGTTGCCACTGAGGATCTGGATGATGCGTTCCGCCTCTTTACCATTTTAAATGATCGCGGTGTTCCGCTTCGAAACAGCGATATTCTGAAATCCCAGAATTTGGGTGCGCTGCAGACCGATAAGGATAAAGAAAAATATGCCAAGCTGTGGGAGGAGTCTGAAGGCGAACTGGGTGATGGTTTTGATCGGTTCCTCAATTATATTCGAACCATTTTGGTGAAGGAAAAGGCTCGGCTAAGCCTGCTGGATGAGTTTGAGCATAAAATCTACAATCCACGGGAAAAGGATAAGACCACCGGTCAGCCAAAACCGGCATTACTCAAAAAAGGTAAAGAGACCTTTGAGCTCATTGGGCGTTATCTGAAGATATTCAACGCGCTGTTTGAAAATGATAATTACACCCATACGGGCAATAATTTCCGTTTCGATAATCTGCTGAAAGTGATGTTGTCCGGATTGCCTTCCACCGATTGGGTACCTCCGCTGTTAAGGTATTATGAAAAATTCGGTTACACTAGAATCATGAATTTTCTGGTGCTGCTGGATAATAAATTCAGTGCCGACTGGATTGTGCAATTTACGCCGACCATGCGTATTGAAAATATGAACCAGTTAATAAAAATTATCGAAAACGCTTCCACTGCTGATGCGGTGCTTGGTGATGTTGCCTTTAGCTTTGATAAAGATTCATTTGTAAAGGCTATAGATTCGGCTGTATATGGCAGAAGGTTCACTCGTTACTTGCTTCTTAAGCTTGATTATCTCTATCACGATGACAGCCATAAAATGGGTATCGAAACGCTTTCTGTAGAGCATATCTTGCCGCAGCATCCTGCTGATAATAGTCAATGGAAAATAGGTTTTTCTGACGAAGATCGTAGAGAATGGACCGACAGGCTGGGGAACCTTGTTTTGATTTCAACCCGGAAGAACACATCACAGGGCCGGCTTGATTATGCAGAGAAGAAAAAAAGATATTTTCAGAAGCGCATTAATACATGTCCAAACTCACTGCGCGTTTTAAATAAGCACAACACATGGTCCCTGAGCGATTTAAAGAAAAATCATTCTGATGTATTAGACAGATTAAGCCAGCACTATGGGATTTAGTCATGAAGTCAAATGCTGCCACATATAAGCTTGATGAGCGTAACCATGTGGAAAAGCCGCTGCTCGATCAGCTTTCCGGCCTTGGCTGGGAAATTATCGATTTAACTGATGAGAAGCAGGCACCGGCCTATACCTTCCGCGACAATTTCACCGAAGTGGTCATGCCAAAGGTGCTGCGGGAGCAGGTCAAGATGATCAATCCCTGGCTGGAGGATGATCAGGTTGAAGAGGTCGCCAAACAGTTGACGGCAAGTTTTCCTGGAACGGGGCTTGTCGAGAATAATCAATACGCACTCCATCTGCTGCTGGAAAACACCAGCGTCAGCGAAAACCGCAAAACAGGAGAGCAAAGCCCGACGGTGCGGTTTATCGATTTTGATAAGGACCCATCGAAGAACAACCGGTTTATCGCAGTTTGTCAGTTCAAGGTCCGGATCTTAGGCACCGAGCATCATATCATTCCGGACATTGTTTTATTTGTGAATGGTCTGCCGGTGGTGCTGATTGAGTGCAAATCACCCAAAGTCAAAGACGCCATCTTTGAGGCCATCTATCAGATCCTGCGCTACAGCGAACAGCGCGGGGCCAAAGGTGAAGGCAGTGCGCCACTTTTCTATTTCAATCAAATCATCATTGCCACTTGTCGCCAGGAAGCCAAGTTCGGAACAATTACTACCCACAGTGAAAAACATTTCTACCGCTGGGCCGATCCCTATCCGCGCACCCTGGATGACCTTGACCACGGATCAAGCAGTCCCAACGATCAGCAGCGTCTGGTAGCGGGTATGCTGGATAAAAGGAATCTGCTCGACCTGATCCATACCTTCACCCTGTTTACATCCAATGACAAAGGAGAGACCATCAAAATTGTCGGCCGCTATCAGCAGTTTCGTGCGGTAAAACTTGCCATACAGCGTTTGCTCCAGGGGAAAAGTCCGCGTGAGCGCAGTGGTATCATCTGGCATACCCAGGGGTCGGGCAAGTCGCTTACAATGATGTTTATGGTCCGGGAAATGTATCAACATGCAGCGCTGTCCAACTGGAAAATCGTATTTGTAACCGACCGCACCCAGCTGGAAGACCAGCTTCATGAAACCAGCCAAGGTATCGGTTTTACGGTTAAAGTGGCGGACAGCATCAAAAAACTGAAAGAACTGCTCCGCTCTGACACCTCGGATCTGGTGATGGCTATGATCCATAAATTTCGTGAAACAGATCTGACAGAAACCTTTCCCCAGCTCAATACCAGTCCCCATATCCTCACCATGACAGATGAGGCCCATCGTGGGCAGTATAAACGTCTCCGGGCAAACCTTGATAAGGGAATCCCCAATGCCTCTCACCTAGGCTACACCGGCACTCCGATAGACAAGACGGAACGGGTCTTTGGCGATTACATCGACAAATACACCATGCGCCAGGCCATCGATGATGGGGTCACCCTGGAGATTGTCTACGAAGGCCGCACCCATAATGCGGAAGTGGTTGATCAGGCGGGCATGGATCAGGCATTTGCAGATATATTCAGCGACTATAACCTGCAAGAACGATTGCAAATACTCGGTTATGGGTCACGGAATGCCTATCTTGAAGCCGAGGCGACCATCGAAGCCAAGGCAAAGGATATGGTTGAACACTACCTCACCCATGTCTTTCCCAACGGGTACAAGGCGCAGGTTGTGGCAACATCACGGGAAGCTGCGGTGCGTTACAAAAAACATATTGATGCTGCTGTAAAAGCACAAGCGGAAACACTGCAAACCGGGAACCCCTCTGATCCAAATCTTGAACAGCTCAAAAGGTTGCAGTCCGACGTTATTATTTCGGGGGGCCATAATGATCTTCCTCATTTAAAAAAGTATGCCGACCAGTCAAGGCATGAGCGCAGTATCAAGAGCTTTAAACTCGGCTTTGGAGGTGATGACAAAGGTGTCTCTGGAGATGTGGGTATTCTCATCGTCAACTGGATGCTGATTACCGGTTTTGACGCACCTGTTGAACAGGTCATGTATCTGGATAAAGTTATTACCCAGCATAACCTGCTCCAGGCCATTGCCCGCGTGAACCGTGTTTGCGGTGACACAAAAGAGAAAGGCTTTGTTGTGGATTATGTCGGTGTGGGGCATCATCTGAAGAGAGCTATTGATGCCTATGACGAACGGGAACAAAAAGAGATCCTTGATACGCTGAGTTTTCCGGAAGAGGAACTTCGCAACCTTGAAAACAGCCGTACCGAAATTATGGCCCTGCTCGAAAAAAGCGGCTTAACGGACATCACGGACCTTGATGCGTTTTTTGATGTTTTCTATAATGAAGATTTGCGCTTTGATTATATTCAGGCCTTCAAGAATTTCACGAAATGCATGAACCTGGTCTTTCCCGCCCGGCAGGCGTTGGATTTCATGAGCGACTATAACGCTCTGGCGGAAATCAATGTTTTGGCCGGAAAACATTTCCGGGATGAACGTTTGAGCATGAAGGGTATACCGCCCAAACTTCGCACGATTACCGACAAATATTTGGAATCTAAAAGTATTGATCAAAAAATTGAGCCCATTTCAATCCTTGATGAAGATTTTGAAAAAAATGTCAGCAAGCGTCACCGCACCAAGACCAAGGCGGCGGAAATAGAACACGCCATTCGCCACCACCTGGATGTTGAGTTGGATGACGATCCGGATTTACAGGCCTCTTTCGCCGAGGCACTGGCCCAGATTTTCCAGGATTTTCGTGATAATTGGAAAAAAATCTATGAGGAGCTGGAAAAGCTGCGGGAGCGTATCAAAAACGTCAGCAAGGAGCCTACCTACGGCCTCCACCGAAAAAAACAGATGCCCTTTTTCAGGTGTTTCAAACGTGAAATATTTGATCTGGTGCCAGATAATCAAGAAAATATGTTTGAAGTTGCAGAAACTGTCGCGTCTTATGGCTTAAGCCAAGAGGATAAAATAGCTGTTCTTGTTGATCTTGCTCAGCAGGTTTACCTGGTTGTTGAAATGGAATTGCAACTTACCGATTTTTGGGAAAGCATTCCTGCCCGCAACAAACTCAAGGCCGATATTCAAGCGACACTCTTGCAGCCGGCCTTTGCACACCTGCCAAATTTACTCAAAAATCGCACCCAAATCATCAATAGGGTAATGGAAATTGCCGAAAAGAATAATGATGTGATTCTTTACGCGGAGTAAACATGGAACTGGTCTATACCATAAAGCGGTCACCAAAACGAAAGAAGTTGACCATTACCGTAGAACGGGATCGCAGTGTTGTGGTGCACGTCCCAGAATCCACCTCGGAGGAAAAGATTAGGGCTATTATCGAGTCAAAGCGGCATTGGATTTATGAAAAAACCAGACATGCGCAAAAGTACGCTTTGCCTCATCCACCAGGTAAAGAGTTGGTCAATGGCGAATCTGCACTCTACCTGGGACGTCACTATCAGATCGAAGTGGTTCAAAACAGCTCGGAAGAGATTCGTTTCGAGCAACGTTTTCTGATCCCGGCTAGGCTTTCCGCTGAGCGCAAGCAGGTCCTGCGCAACTGGTATATGAACAAGGCCAGGGAGAAAATCCTGCCTCGTACCAAAAAGTTTGCCAATGATCTTGGCGTAACATTTGCCAATGCCAGAATCGTTGATAACCTCTATCGTTGGGGCTCATGCACACTCAAAGATAACATAAATTTCAACTGGCGACTCATTAAAGCCCCGATGTATGTCGTGGATTACGTGATTATCCACGAGCTGGCCCATCTGTTAGAAGCAAACCATACCCCACGTTTTTGGAACATCATCCGTGCGCAGACACCAAAAATGGATAAGGCAAAAAAATGGCTGCTTGAGAATGGGCAGCTTTTAGAAGAGGATATTTGAAAACAGGGTTTTGTATAATCGGGTAGCCGGGGGTTTTAATCCCCCAGCCCCCACAACACCCTGCATGCGGGTCCGCACAGGGCGTTTAACCAAGTGCGAACTGAAGTCACTGATATTATTGTTAATAAACACAGTTTAACCTGCCGTATCACCGGCAGTTTCTTACCCCGGCATGCATTGCTGGTAACGGTTTTGTGTGAAGCCTGGGGAACAATGAAGCCCTTGGTCGAAAGACCAGGAGAGTGAGCCGTGAGGCAAACT
>Ga0265295_1004215_pt1 | contig 19597 bp, 13 predicted proteins | sample Munlansysbiofilm_FD_192503 | JGI IMG/M metagenome (GOLD analysis project Ga0265295, IMG submission 192503) | Leachate microbial communities from a municipal landfill in Southern Ontario, Canada - Methane capture system biofilm | ecosystem: Engineered > Solid waste > Landfill > Unclassified ... | reverse complement strand
TCGGCCCCAGTGGTACGTTTCGTTCTGGGCATGATTGCCATGATCGGTGCCTTGGTCTTTCTGGGATGTCCCTGGCGGGCCGTACTTCGCATTGCAGGTGGGGACTGGAATGCCGTTGTGGGTCTTGTGGGGCTTGCTGCCGGTATCTGGATCGGGGTACAATTTTTGAAAAACGGCTATACCCTTGGACGAACCCAGGAGAGCCCAAAGGCCGCAGGTTTTACCCTGCCACTTGTCATGGCAGGTCTTCTTATTCTCATGCTGGTCTATCCCTTTGTGGAGGGCCAGGCCAAAAATGGGGTGCTTTTCTACAGCTTAAAGGGACCTGGTTCCATGCATTCTCCCCTTTGGGTTGCCCTTGGCATTTCCCTTGTGATCGGCTTTATTGCCCAGAGAAGCAGGTTCTGCACCATGGGAGCCCTGCGGGATTTGATTCTGTTTGGTCAGGTGCATCTGTTATCAGGGTTTATGGCTCTCTTGGTGTTTGCCCTTGGAACTAACCTTGTTCTTGGACAGTTCCATCCAGGATTTCAGGATCAGCCCGTGGCCCACACCATGCACGTCTGGAATTTTGCCGGCATGATGGTAGCCGGGCTTGCCTTTGCCCTGGCGGGCGGGTGTCCTGGACGCCAGCTTTTCCTTGCAGGTGAAGGGGACGGTGATGCCGCAGTGTTTGTCTTTGGCATGATTGTCGGGGCCGCAGTGGCCCATAATTTTGGACTTGCAAGTTCGCCCCAGGGGGTTGGTCCTAACGGCATAACCGCAGTAATTATAGGGTTTGCCACCTGTCTTTGCATCGGCTTTTTCATGGTGAAAAAAGTTCGGAAAAATTAAAAGGAGACTCACAATGAGCGTTATCATTGATGCAAGGGGGCTTTCCTGTCCCCAGCCGGTTATTATGACCATGGGTGAAATCAAAGGCGGTGTTGAAAAAGAAATCAACATCCTGGTGGACAGCGAAGCCTCAAAGGAGAATGTTTCAAGGGCTGCCGCAAGTCAGGGGTGCAAGGTAGTGGATGTTTCCAGGGATGGGGAGGAATACACCATCTCCATTGCCAGGGATTAATCGGATGAAAATGGGCAGAGCTGGAGTTTGTGTGCCATGTTGACTCGCCGTTTTTTCGATCGTTTTAAAAAAAAGGAATCACTAAAAAACAGGGATGACCTGGGTATCCTTGTCTTTGAAAATACAAGCGAGGTGATTCAGGCCGAACGGGTGTTGAAGAAGGGGGGGTGGCCCGTTCGGGTTATGGGGCCACCCCCGGGGCTCCAAACTGGATGCGATCTTGTAATTGAGTTTCCGTTGATGGAAAGACTTCATCTTCAGCGCCTGCTCACCGCTGTTGGGATACCTCCCCTTGAAATGGTACCGGTGACTGATCCCCTTTTAAAACCCGTGGATCTTTTTCATACCAAAGATTTCGGTCTTTTTCTACTGGTCAGGGCAGCCAACATGAAAATTACCGTGGAAAAAAAGAGTCTTTTAATCGTTAATATTTCCGGAGGAGGATGCCCGGACGTTCCCTATCTTGCCAGCCTCATGGTCGGCAAGACCATATATAACACACCAAGACCCTGCACCATGGGGCATACCCTTTGCGGTTATGCCTTGGAACTTGCCCTTCAGGAGGTGGAAAGACAATGCTTGCCATAGTTGGAACAGTTCCAGATGAGGCATTTCCCCTGGTGTCGGGGAAGGTGAGTCTGAACGGAGATATTTTAAATGTTCAAGGCCATAGCGTGGCTGTTAACCGTGGGACTCCGGCGCTTTTGGCTGCGGCCCTCAAGGCTTGTGAGGTTCTGGAAGGGCGTGATGTTACTGCATTTCTTGTGGGGGATATAGGGCTTGGTGGAGGCAGTCGAAAACTTTACAGTCATCTTGCAGATCACTTCCCGGCCATGACGATTCATACCCTGGCCTTTCACTATCTTCAGCCGGATGTGGACTGGCATAACCGTATTGTTTTTGCCGTGGAATCCATGGCGAAAAAACCCCGAATGATTGCCGATGCGGGTTTCATGTATGCGGCTAAGATGAGCGGTCAGGCAGAATTTTACGATCTTTTTACCCCGGATGCAGGAGAACTCGCCTTTCTTGCCGATGAGACGGCTCCCCATCCCTTTTATACACGGGGATTTATTCTTCATGACGAAAATAGGGCCGAAGATCTTATCCAGCGGACTTATCTTCACAACAACGGAGCAGCCTATCTCCTTGTAAAGGGGAAAAGCGATCACATAGCCCACGAATCGGGAATTCTGACAACCGTTGACCATCCGGCGGTTGAGGCCCTGGAGGCCATGGGCGGAACCGGGGATACCCTTACTGGCATAATAACCGCCCTGATGGCAATCGATATGCCCGTGCCCATGGCCGCTGAAGTTGCGGCAAAGACAAACCGCCTTGCCGGGTTTTACGCCAACCCCACTCCTGCTTCCTCAATTATTGAGGTGATACACCAGATCCCAAGGGCCCTTGCCGAGGTGCTGAAAAGATTTGGGGATCTCCTACCTTAAAAAGATCTGGACCCACCTAATTTTTCTGTGTTTCCGCTTTGGCTAAAATAATTTTGCCAAAAGGTTGTACTTGTTTGAATCTATCAAACTCCGACGTTTTCCGTTCCGGTCAGGGAAACCAAAGGGGTCGGAATGATACCATATTCACTATACAGAACTCTCTTTGGCCGTTATCCCCATGAAGATAGAGTAGAGCAGCGGAATAATCAAGAGGGTTAAAAGGGTCGCAAAGGTCAAACCAAAAACAATAACCACGGCCATTGATTGAAAAAAGGCGTCAAAGAAAAGCGGGGTAACGCCTAAAACTGTTGTAAGGGTCCCCATCATCACCGGCCGCATACGGCTGTTGGCAGCATCCACCACCGCATCAAACCTGGGTTTTTCATCTGCTATTTGAACATCTATTTCATCAACAAGGACAATGGCGTTCTTTATTAAAAGCCCAGACAGGGAAAGGATACCGAGGATGCCCATGAACTCAAGGGGGACACCCGTGGTGACAAGTCCAAAAACAACGCCGATCATGGAAAGCGGTACAACCAGCCAGATCACCAGGGGCTGCCTTATTCGCCTGAACAGGACCACGACCACCAGCACCATGGCGAGAAAACCCATGGGTATGGTGGACATGAGATTCTCCTGGGATTCTGTTGAGTCGCCATATTCACCCTCCCATTTGAGGTTGTAGCCGTCTGGAATCTCAATTGCTTCAATCTGTGAGCGGATTCTTGACAATAACACGGATGCCGGTTCCCCAGGGTATGGGTCGGACTGTGCCTTGATTGTGAACACACGGTCTTTGCTCAAAATCTGCCCGTTACGCCAGATGGTGTTGAAGCCATTTGTGACCTGGGAAATCGGTATATAACGGCCGGTAACACTGCTCAAGACCTGAACGTTCTTTATATCATCGATGGTCCCATCATAGCTGTTGGGCAGGCGTGAGATGATCGGAATCTGATCATCTCCCTCCCTGTAAACCCCTACATTCTGACCGGTGAAATAATGGTCTATGGCAACGGCTAAATCCCGTCTGGATATGCCGGCACGACGGCCCTTGGCCGCCGAGTAAACAGGTTCAATAACCGCCACGGGCTGCCGCCAGTCATCTTTGATGGAAAGTGCACCTCCGTCTGCCCGCATGACTGCCTTGGCCTGATCTGCAAGTTTGTGCAGCACCTCGGGGTCTTTGCCGCTGAATTGGGCCTCTATCTTAGAACCGCCGCCTGTACCTAGAATAAACCGCCACACCTTGGCCTGGGCTTCCGGGAAGTTGCCTTCAATAAACGATTGAACCTTCTCAACCTTGTCGTCTAAAGTATGGTAGTCGTCAACCCGAACAAGAAGCTGTCCATAGGAGCTGTTGCTGGATTGGGGCGAGTAGATCAGCATATAACGAATGCCACCGCCTCCAATAAGAGTCTGCACGGCTTCAACCCCGTCGAGTCCCCGGACAAAATTTTCAATTTCCACCATGTCTTCCCGGGTACGTTCAATGGCGGTGCTTTCGGGCAGCCAGTAATCCACCACCATTTGCGGCGAGGTTGACTGGGGAAAATAGCCCTGGGTCATAAATTGAGCTCCCCATATGGAAACTGCAAACAATCCAAGGGCCCCGGCGATCATGATCCATCGTATCTTCAGGCAAAACCGGATGAATCTTTTATAATACCTTGCAAAAGCCCCCTCTTTGAACTCCTCTGAGCCTGCTTCTGGTTCAGGCAAAAACCAGTAGCAAAACAGCGGTGTCAAAGTAATTGCGAAGATCCAGCTGATCATCAGGGAGATCATCACAACCCAGAACAGATGACCGGTATATTCCGCAGTCTGACCCGGTGCAAAACCGATGGGCGCAAAGGCAATGATTCCAACCAGGGTCCCTCCCAGGAGCGGCCATTTAGTCTGGGATACGATGCTTTTAGCAATGTCGAGCTTCTTAACTTTCTGCCTGACTCCGACCAGAATACCTTCGGTTACCACAATGGCATTATCAACCATCATGCCAAGAGCTATGATCAATGCTCCGAGGGAAATTCGGTGGAGGGGGATATCCATAGCCTGCATGGTGGCGAGAGTCCCGGCTATGGTAAGCAGCAGTATTGCACCGATGATAAGGGCAGAGCGCAGCCCCATGAAAATCAGCAGGGTCACGATGACAATTGCCAGCGCTGCCAGCACATTCATGATGAAATTATCCACCGAGTCCTGTACTATTCTGCCCTGGTGGTAGTATTCAGATACCTCCATGCCTATGGGCCGCAGGCTGAGCGTCTCCCTTATGCGTTGATCAACAGCCTTGCCCGTTTTCACCACATTCCCGCCCGACACATTTGAAATACCAAGGGCAATGGCCCTCTTGCCGTTATAGCGAATGATCTTGGTCGGGGGTGTCTGATAGCCTCGATATACCGTGGCTATATCTTTGAGATAGGTGATCTTACCATCCGGTGACATGGAGACTTGCAGGTCTTCAATCGAAGAGACAGTATCGATGGCCCCCGAGGGATCGATCATGATCCTCCGGTCTTTGATGCGGATATCCCCGGCTGAGACCACCGAGTTCTGCTGGCCTATGATCTCATATAGCTTTGAGACCGAAGCACCAAGGGCTGCCCTGCTTGCCTGGGATATTTCAACAAAGATCGCCTCTTTCTGTTCACCGGCGAGCTGGACCTTACCCACACCTTTAACCTGCAAGATCTGCTTCTGCAACTGTTTGGCATAGGCCCGCAACTCTGCCCAGGTGTAATCTTCCCCGGTCACAAAATAGTAAAATCCATACAGGTCTCCAAAATCATCATTTACTAGGGGTGTTCCGGCCTCTCCTGGCAGTGTTCGCTCTGCATCTTTGATCTTATTGCGTAATTTTGTCCAGATGACTTGAAGATCTTCCCCGGTCTTTGAAAACTCATATTTGATTTCAACGGTTATTTCAGACAATCCAGGGGAAGATATTGACTTGATCTCCTTGACCTCCTGCATCTGCTGAAGGGCCGTCTCCAGGGGTTCAGAAACCTCCAGGGCAACCTCTTCGGGACTTGCCCCGGGATATTGGGTGAAGATTATGGCGGTCCGGATGGTAAACTCAGGGTCTTCAAATCGCGGCATATGCAGGTAGGCGTTCCATCCTGCAAAGAGAGTTATCAAAATCAGTATCACGCTCAGCAGTTTGTTTTTAATGGAAAATTCGGCTATGTTCATTGAATTTTGTCCTGTAGGAATTTTTTATTCTGTCGGAAGTATCTGTCTGGATTATTTTTTTGACCAGCTGCGGACTTCCATTCCCTCGGACAGATGATCAATTCCTGCTCCAACGATTGTTTCACCGGATGTCAGACCGCTTAAAATATTTAAATCTGACCCCACGCCCTGGTCGATGGTCACGGTTCTTTTCGATACCCTCATTGTATCTTCGTCGACCACCCATACATACCTTTGATTGTCGTCTACACCTATGGATATCATGGGAACACCGATTCTGATACCGTTCATGGCCTTTCCAGGATCTTTCAACTGGATCTCAGCATTCATTCCAGGCAGGATCAGGATATCATCCGGCGGTGGGAATTTGAAAATCGTCTCATAGGTTTGTGTGGCTGCATCAGCCTCCAGGGATATTTCATAGAGAGTGGCTGGGATAGGACGATCCGGTGCCACATCCAAGGTTACAAAAAATGTGTTTTTGAATTCGCTGTATCTCTTAAATTGAGCAAGAACGTTGGCAGGCAGGTTTGTTTTTACATTCGGCTGTTTGATATTCAACATCGTAATTACTGTTTTTCCGGCCTGGGCTGTCTGCAATTCTTCAATTGATACTTTGGAGATATGGCCTGCAAAAGGGGCGACAATAACGGTATCACTAAGGGCCTTTTTTGCCATATCCAACTGCGCTCCGGCAGTATCCAATGTTGTTTTTCGTCGTTGAAGTTCATTCCTGGCGATGGCGTTTCCTTTGATGAGACGTAAGGCCCGCTGATATTCTTTTTCTGCATTTTTATAGGTGGCCTGGGCCGATTCCAATTTTGATTGAAAATCACGTTGATCAAGCCTTGCCAGAACCTCACCCTGTTCAACCTCCTGGGCTGCCCTGACGTTGAGATTCTTGACGACACCGCTGACGCTGAATGCCAGTTCAGACCCGGTTTCGCCTTCAATTACCGCAGGATAGGACAAAAATGAGCCGGCTGTGTTTTCCCCCACCGTGATCAACACCGCCGGTCTGATTTGATCTGGGGTTTCCATGGGTGGAGTTTCCGAGCCGCAGCCCGTTATTAGGGGGATCAGCAACGATATTATCATTCTCTTATACATGGTTTTCCTCATTTTGTCTGTTTGCCGTGTGGGAAACTTTCACCTGGGAATTGCAAACAGGTGATGATTAAGTTTGTTGCATTTAATGAATATCTACACATAAAATAAACATAACAAACTACCAGGGTTACGCTAAAAAAACAATTGAAATGGGCTGCCTGGATGTTTTTCCCAGCATTCATAACTTGGCGGGCGGGCACAATCCTAAAGCCTCTTAAGATATTGGCTGCACTCCTCAAAGGTTTTAAAAACATGCTCTTTGGAAAGCAATTCAGGAATTACATCCATTGTTTTTAACATATACATGGGTTGCGGCTGTACGATGGTCATCAAAACAGTTACCCCCCTTGATTGTAAATCTTTGATGGCTGTTTCCATGGCATAGAGTCCTGACTGGTCCATAAAGGAAACAAGCTTCATTCTGATGATGACAACCTTAACACCATAGGGTATTTCATTCATAACCTCATTGAAACGGGCAATGGAACCAAAGAATATGGGGCCGTCCAGACGCTGGATATAAATTTCATTCCTGGTTTCGTCGGTTATGCCCCTTTCATCCTCCCAGGGGGATTCTCGATCAAACTCAGTGATGGCTCCTGAATGGTAGCTGGCCTCAACCAGATCACTGATTCTTTTCATGAAAAGGACAGAGGCAATTATCATCCCTATTCCAACGGCGATGAGAAGGTCCACAAAAACGGTCAAGGCAAGAACGGTAACCAGCACAACGGCGTCCGCCCTTGGTATTTTGAACAGATCTTTCAAGCCTTTAAAATCAATAATTCCAAGACCTACCGTTGTCAGAATTCCAGCCAGAACAGAGAGGGGTACAAACTTGACAAACCTTCCTAAACCCAATAAGACAGCCAGCAGCAGCAGGGCGTGGATCATGCCTGAAAGCCTTGTACGGCCACCGCTTTTCAAGTTGACAACAGTCCTCATTGTTGCCCCTGCACCTGGGATACCGGAAAAAACACCTGCCAGGATGTTGCCGATCCCCTGCCCAATAAGTTCACGGTTGCTGTTATGTTTAGATTTGGTGATATTGTCGGCTATGACCGAGGTCAACAGCGTATCTATGGAGCCCAGGCCTGCCAGTGTAAGTGCAGGAATTACCGCCATTTTTACGATGGCCAGCCATTGAATCTCAGCCATTGAAAAATTGACAAAAAACGGCAGGGGAATCCCGGATGGAATTTTTCCAATGGTCAGTTTTGATTCAAATCCTATAAAAACCGAAACAACGGTAACGATTGCCAAGGCAACCAATGTGGCTGGAACTCTTCTGGTCAAAAAGGGAAATAGATATATAATGGCAATTGTTCCCAATCCCATCAAGAGGGCAGAGGTGTTAAAGCTTCCAACTCTTTGAGGCAGTTGTACGATCATATCCACTATTAAAACCGGGGACTTCATGCCCATAAGAGGATAGATCTGTTGTAGAATAATAATAATTCCGATTCCACTCATAAAGCCGGAGAGCACTGGATAGGGGATGTATCGGATATATTTTCCGATTTTAACCAACCCAAAAAAAATCTGGAATAAACCGCACAAAATTCCTGCGATGGATATCGTAATAATTACGGTTTCAATATTATGAAAGGTTGAGGTTGCCCAGGCTGTGGAGATTAAAGTTGCGGTAATAACTGTCATGGGGCCGGTAGGACCGCTGATCTGGGAGTGAGTCCCGCCAAACAAAGAGGCAAAAAACCCCAGCATCATGGCTCCTGCAAGTCCGGCCAAGGCTCCGTAGGCACCGATGTTGGCTACCTCATCCACACTGATAACGCCAAAGGCCTGTATCCCAAATGCCAGAGCAAGGGGTAAAGCTACGATACCCGAGGTTAGACCCCCGAATAAATCCCCCTTTAGATTTTCTGTTGATAAAAGTTTCATGAAAACAAATCTCCTTTTAGATTTTTTGCGACATCCATTCCAAGAAAATATTTTTTTCACACTTCAGGGCAACATCCGTTCCCGTCCGCCTGCTGTTTTCGTGTTTCATGCTTTGTTGTGTCCGTCAGAACATCAAACATTATCATTGACTATAGTTTCCTATCTACCTGTGGTCGGATGCAGCGCACACTCCGACCGAGTCGATTATGAATAAATTTGAAGGAAACAAGATATAAGGGGAATTCTTCTTGTAGGATACTTCGTTAGGGCTAAGTAACGCAGATTTCCTGGTTGAGTTGAGCACAGCGATAGAGGACAGCAAAACCCGGCGCAGAGAGATTCGCTGAGTTGCCCGGCCCGCAAATTAAATTCTTTATGTTGGTTATCTGCATTTATTGGACTCCGCTCAAAAGTTAAGCATCTGATAGATTCATCTTATAACACATGTAGTTTTCAGAATCCAATATGCATTCAGCTCCCTTTATTTATTAGGAGCCACAGCCTTGTTCGTTGCACGTTCGATGGTGGGGTGGTTGGATAAGAAAAAAACAAGGTAAAGGAACAGGTCTTGGACTGGCAGTAAGGATTAATAAAGAACTGGCTGAAGTTTTAGGTGTCAAAAGAGTTTTAATGAAGAGTGCTGCAAAGGCTGACGAGGCTCAGATGGTAAGAAAAGTGGTGAATGAATGCAAGAGTTAGGGGACACCTTAAAGTAAGGTGTCCCCGGACTCTTTGTTATCGATTCCTTGCCCTTAGAACATGCTTTTGAATTTTACCGGTGGCTGTCTTGGGCAACTCTGTAAATTCAATCTCTTTCGGGGCTTTAAATTTTGCGAGATGCTGCTTGCAGAATTCCACAATCTCTTCTTTGGTGGTGGTCGCACCTTTTCGCAAGGTGATGTAGGCCTTGGGGACCTCCTGCCATTTTTCATCGGGGATGCCGACAACTGCGACTTCCAGTATGTCTGGATGCTCATATAAGACATTTTCAATTTCAACAGAGGAGATGTTTTCTCCACCGCTTATAATAACGTCTTTAGACCGGTCTTTTATCTCAATATACCCGTCGGGGTGGGTAACGGCCAGGTCTCCGCTGTGGAACCATCCGCCTTTAAATGCTATTTCTGTCCCTTCAGGATCATTGTGGTATCCAAGCATGACATTATTGCCCCTGGCAACAATTTCACCCAGGGTCTTTCCATCATGGGGAATGGGTTCCATGGTGTCCTGATCCACCACATCCATGTAGTTTGTTGTGATGTATGCCACTCCCTGTCTTGCCTTAATTTTGACCCGCTCATCAATGGGAAGATCGTCCCACTCCTTTTTCCATTCACACAGGCTGTGGGGGCCGTAGAGTTCGGTTAATCCATAACATTGGGTTACGGTGCAGCCAAGATGTTCCATCTGCTTGATAATTGAAGGCGAAGGTGGGGCTCCTGCAGTGTTGATCACAAAACCCTCTGTCACTTTAACCTCATTGTGCTTTGCGTAGTCAGACATCCCGGCAAGAACCACAGGAGCACCACAGAGGTGGGTTGCCCCATGTTTTTCTATGTTTGAGAAAATATCTTCAGGCACTACTTTTCTCAGGCAGATTTGAGTTGCTCCGGGTGCGAAGACTGCCCATGTGTGGCACCATCCATTGCAGTGAAACATGGGCAGGGTCCAGAGATATTTGGAGTCAGATCCTATGTGATACTCGAGGATTTCACCAAGGGCGTTAAGGTAGGCTCCCCTGTGGCTGTAAAGGACACCCTTGGGACGACCTGTGGTTCCGCTCGTGTAGTTTAAGCTTATGGGCTGCAGTTCGTCATCTACCCCAAAGAAAAACTCTTCAGGCTCAACAGAGATAAACTCTTCGTAATCAGGCGCATCAAAGGCTTTCCCCTGCACATCGCAGATATTGACAATCTCTACACCCAGCCCCTTTATTTTATCGAGAACGGGTTTAATTGAATCTGCAAGTTCAGTATCGACAAACAGGAATTTACTCTGGGAGTTTTCAAGGATGTAGGCAATTTCCTCAGGGGCAAGCCTTGTATTTATGGGCACGATAACCCCGCCTATAAGGGGGACGGAATGATGCCCCTCCAGAAGATAGGGAGTATTTGGGCATAGGAATGCCACCTTATCGTCCAATTTGATTCCCCGCTGTTTGAGCGCTGTGGCCAGGCGGCAGACACGATCTTTAAACTGACTGAAGGTGTATTGCGTGTCATTGTAAATAACGGCTGTTTTATCAGGAAATACATAGGTGCTTCGCTCAAGGAAATGAAGAGGGCTTAAAGGCTCATAATTTACTTTTCTCATTTTTTTCTCCATAAGTAAAAATAATCGATCCAGAAGAGATCGGTCGGATTATCACAATGGAAGCAGGACCATCACTCCTCGACCGAAATCGTCGCTTCCAGGCAAAGACCACTGTTCTGCAGCATTGTTTTTTACATTAGATTAGGGTCTCCCTCGTTGTCAAGTAAAGTGTGAAAAACCCAGCAATCAACCTGTGCATCCCAGGGAAATAGTATCATCCCGCCCCCTTTGGTTACCCTGTCCGGAACGGAAAACGTCGGAGGTCGTTTTGGTGATCCTCAGGTTTCATAGATTGACAATCATCGGGGTTTCTGGCATGTATCACCTTTTTTACAACCCTTTGGAAATATGTATATATATTATGATGCAGTTGAAAAAAGGCCAGCGCTTTACCAGCGAAATGGAACCGGAATTGGGGCTTGGCACCCTTGTTGCCGCTGATTTGCGAACCATGACCGTTAACTTTGCCGCAAGCAACAGTGTGCGTCGCTACAGCGCTGCTGCAGCTCCCCTGAAGAGGGTGCGGTTTGAGGTGGGTGATACTGTTCTATTGGGCGACAATAGTACCATGGTAGTTGAAGCGGTGGATGAAATCGAAGGACTCCTGGTCTACAGCGAGGGTGGAAAGATGGTGTCGGAAGAGATGCTTGCCGACACCATGAGTCTTTCAGGGGCAAACGATCGCTTGCGGGCCGGTATGTTTGACCCGGCCGAAACATTTGATTTGCGTCTTGAGGCAAACCGTCTCAGACATGACCACGAAACTTCGGAGGTCATGGGGTTCATGGGCGGCAGGGTGGATCTGATTCCCCATCAGTTTTACATTGCAGGCGAGGTGGCAAACAGATACCTGCCGAGGGTCCTTCTTGCAGATGAGACAGGTCTTGGCAAGACCATTGAGGCCTGCCTGGTTCTCCACCGCCTGCTCTTGAGCGAGCGCATCTCCCGGGTGGTGATCCTGGTTCCTGAATCCCTGGTTCACCAGTGGTTTGTCGAGCTTTATCGGCGATTCAACCTACCCTTCAGGATCTTTGACCAGGCTCTTTGCCAGGATCTGGAACAATCCGAGCCAGGCAGCAATCCGTTTTTCTCTGAGCAGCTGGCAATCTGTTCCCTCAATGAAGTTGCAAATGATGCGAAGAACCGGACCAACCTTGCCCAGGCCCAATGGGACATGGTGGTGGTGGATGAGGCCCACCACCTTGAAGAGGGGGGCAGCGCCTATCTGCTGGTTGAGACCCTTGCCAGAGCCCGGGCCGGTATGATGCTTTTGAGCGCCACCCCAGAGCAGCTTGGCCAGAGGAATCACTTCTCCCACTTGAGGCTGCTCGATCCTGATCGTTACAGTAATTTTGACGATTATCTCGAGGAGAGTCGGCAATACCGGCAAACGGCATCGGCCCTTGACGGCCTTGCCGTTGACGGGAAAGGTTCCCGGGAAATAGACGAGCTGCTTGACTGTCACGGGCCTGGCCGGGCCGTGTTCAGAAACACCCGGGCCGTGATCAAGGGTTTTCCCCAGCGCCAGGGAATCCTTTATCCCCTGGCGAAAAAATATGACACGGTTGATTCCGTCGATTCCCAGGCACCCCATGGCGTTTCGTCGTTAACCAAATATGGGGAGGATGGTGTTTTCTTTGCCAAGGTTCAATGGCTCAAAGAACTCTTAAAGTCATTGGGCGGGGAAAAGGTGCTCTTGATCTGTGCCACACCTCAAAAGGCGGCCGGAATCAAGGCAGCCCTTGGAACCCTTATCACCATGAAGATCGCCAGGTTTACCGAGGATATGACCCTTATTCAGCGGGACAGGAGTGCGGCATGGTTTGCCGAAACCCCGGGAGCCCAACTCATGATCTGCTCTGAGATCGGCAGCGAGGGACGAAACTTCCAGTTTGCCCACCACCTGGTGATGTTTGATCTTCCGGAAAATCCCGAGCTTGTCGAGCAGCGTATCGGCCGGCTGGACAGGATCGGACAGGCTCATCCCATGGTGATCCACGTTCCCCATGCAAGGGCTGGCCGCCAGGCTGTGCTTGCCCGGTGGTACAAGGAGGGAACCGGAATTTTTGAGAACAACATCAGCGGCATCCACCAGATCCACCGCCGGTTTGAGCAAAGACTTGCCCATCTGTCAGAGATCTGTGATGGAACCGGCCGGGTTCCCCTGGATGAGCTTGACCTTCTCATAAACGACACCAGAACCTTTGCAGCCGAGACCTCGGAGATCCTCACCAGGGGCAGGGATAGGCTTCTTGAACTCAACTCGTTCAGACCCCGAAAGGCTGAACAGCTCATCACTGCCATTTCTTCCAGGGACAGGGATCAGACCATCGATCTGTTCATGGCAAAAATGTTTAGATTTTACTCTATCTCGCCTGAACCGATCATGGAACGAACCTACAGACTCGAACTCTTTAATGCCTCAGGGGTACCGTTTCCCGGGTTTAAGGGAGACGGTATGGTAGTGACTTTTGACCGAAAGATTGCCGTGATCCGGGATGACATTGATTTTTTGACCTGGGACCATCCCATGGTGATGGGAGCAATGGAGCTGTTCCTTGGCAGCGACCATGGAAACTCAGCCCTTGGCGAGATCCATGGGACCGGTAAATTTGAGATCCTCCTGGAGTCTGTTTACACCCTTGAATGTCTGGCCCCAAAAGAGCTTCACATGAGCAGGTTTCTTGCCAGGACTCCCATAAGAACCCTGGTGGATCACAATCTGTCGGAAGTAACCCATGGGCGGAGATCCATCTTTTCCGGACTCTCAACCCCTGCACGATCCTGGTTGGGCGAATTTCCCGAGATCAAGGAACGGCTGCTCCCGGATCTTTTATCTGCCGGGCGCAGGTTTGCCGAACAGGAGGCTGCCAAGGTTATTGCACGGGCCGAGGAATTGGTTGAAAAGGTAGTGGGAGGGGAGGCAAAGAGGCTTAAAAGGCTCAAAGAGATCAACCCGGCGATCCGGGAGGATGAGATCCGCCAGGCAGTGGAGGAGGCGGAAAAACTCGTCGTCCTCATTGACCGGGCAAGGCTGCGGCTTGATTCCCTGCGGCTGATCAAGGTAAGTTAACCAAACCCATGGGAAAGATGTTGATTTGGTACTGCTTTTTGTATAGTATTCGGTCTAAAAGCCGTTAGCAGTTAGCTTTTAGCCCTAAGCTAATGGCTAACAGCTAAAAGCCATCGAGTTTGATTCTTCGTTGTGTCCGCTAGGACATGTGGGTTGTATCAACGGCGTTTTTTTGTGGCCATCTCCCAGGGAGTCGGGCCAGGGGGTGTTTCCTCAACAGGTTTTTCAGGTTCTTTGCCGGGGCCGTCAAGCAGGCGAATGCCCTGAGCGGTGATATCGATGATCCTGCTCTTGTAAAGGCCGCCAATGGTTCGCTTGAACTCTTTCTTGCTCATGGCAAATTGCTCTTTGATGGCCTTGGGCGTGCTTTTATCGTTTAAGGGGATGAACCCGTTCGCCTGTTTAAGCTGTTCAAGTACCGTTACGCTGGATTCCTGAACCGAGTCATACCCGGGCTTTTTCAGGAGAAGATCGATCTTGCCGTCCTCCTTGATGTGGTGGATATATCCCATGGTTTTATCTCCAACGGCGAGGTGCTCAAAGGTTTCGTTGTGGAAGAGCATTCCGGTGTAGCGGTTGTTGATCAAGGCCTGGATACCGAGGTCACTGATCCCATAGACCAGAAGATCGACCTGGTCCCCGGGTGCAAGGCCTTCAAGGTTATCATCGATGAACCGGGATAAATTGGCCGTGGCATAGACCCGGTTGGTGGCGGCATCGAGGCAGGCCCTCACCACGACCCTGTCGCCTGGTTTTAAAGGTCTTGGCATTTCTGAGTTCGGCAGGAGCAGATCCTTTTCAAGGCCCCAGTCGAGAAAGGCCCCAAAATCTTCGACATCCTTGACTGTGAGTCCTGCAAAATCCCCTACGACCGCAAGGGGGGTGAGGGTGGTGGCAACGGGTCGGTCCTCAGAATCGGTGTATACAAAAACCCGGATGGTGTCTCCGGGTTTAAGTCCCTGGGGTGCATACTTGGCCGGGAGCAGGACCTCATCCTCCTTGGGGTTGAGGTAGAATCCGAAATCCACCTCCCGCTCAACAACCAGCTCATTATAGCTGCCGATGATTAACATGTTTTCTCCTTAAATTAATTATTTCAAAGGTTCGAACAGGTATTCCAGCCCGTTCACCTTGATCTCATGGACCATCCTGAGCATCTCGCCAAGCTCGCCCTTTGGAAATCCCTTTTGTGCAAACCATACCACATAGGGCTCGGGCAGGTCCACCAGGGGAAGATCCTTGTACCGGCCAAAAGGCATGGGGGTTCGGGCAATTTTGAGAAGTACGGACAGGTCTGGGACGGACGGATGGCGTTTGGAGATCATGAATTGTTGTCCAGGTTTTTGGTTTGTTTCCAGTGTATAAAAAATGTTTATTAGATCAAACTTCAGCCGTTTTAGCAACGGTTAAAAAATGGAGGAGGGAAGATGACAACCCCACGGTTTGTGATTGAGGATAATGTGGAGGATTTTAATGGGGATCTCCTGGTGTTCTGCGTATATCAGGCAAAAGAAGGGGGCCTATGCCACGGCCCCATGGAAAAACAGGTGCAGAAAGCTGTGGAGGTGGGAGATTTTTCAGGTAAGGAGGAGGAAACGCTTCTTTTTTATCCGCTTCACGGGATGGAGTTGAGTCTCGCCGGTGTCAAAAGGGTTTTGGTCCTGGGTTTGGGAGATCCATCCGAACAGGAGGAGCCGGGAGGTGTTCGGGATCTTTTCCGGCGGACAGGCGGGGTCATTGCAAAACAGTGTGAGAAGTTAAAGGCCCAGACCTTGATGGTGACTCTTCCTGAAACAGAACTCCTGGAGCCGGGTCAGATGGCAGAATGTCTGGTCGAGGGGATCTGTCTCGGAGATTACCGTTTTGTAAAGTATAAAAAAGAGAAGAGCAAGGAGCGTGAATATCCTGGATTGAACCATGTTGCCCTTGCACCGGGCAAGACCGACCACGACGTATTACAAAGGGGCATGGATCTTGGCCGCACAGCGGCAATGGCCGTTTGCCAGGCCAGGGACATGGCAAACGAGCCGGGCAACGCCTGGACTGCCACCGCCTTTGCAGAGTTTGCCCAGAATTTTGTTGAGGATCTTGTCAAGGATTCCACCGAGCCCCATTCCCTGGGGTGCCGCATCCTGGAGAAGAGCGACATGGAGCGCCTTGGCATGGGCGGCATCCTTGCCGTTAACCGGGGGTCTGACGAGCCGCCCCAAATGGTCGTAGTTGAATATCTGCCCGAAAAGAGAGCTGAAACCATTCTTTTGGTGGGCAAGGGGGTTACCTTTGATTCCGGTGGCATCAGCCTCAAAACCGCCCTTGGCATGGAGAATATGAAGTATGACATGTGTGGGGGTGCTGCCGTGCTCTGTGCCATGCAGGTCGTGGCTTTGGAGCGTCCCAATGTGGGGGTGGTGGCCATTATCCCTGCAACGGACAACCTGGCCGGCGGCATGGCAGTGAAGCCGGGGGACATTATCCGGCATTTTAACGGCATAACGTCTGAGATCATCAATACCGACGCAGAGGGCCGCGTGATCCTTGCCGATGCCCTTGCCTGGGGAATCAACGAGTACAGTCCCTGCTGTGTGGTGGACATCGCCACCCTGACCGGTGCTGTTGTCATGGGGCTTGGCCACCACTATTCAGGCCTCATGGGCAACAACGACCTGCTTGCCCAGCGCCTTGTATCGGCAGGAGCCAGGTCCGGGGAGCCCCTGTGGAGGCTGCCCCTTGGCAAGGCTTATTCAAAGCAGATCGAATCCAAGGTGGCGGACATCAGGAACATCGGCGGGAAATCAGCCGGGGCCATCACAGCCGCAGCCTACCTTGAAAATTTTGTGGGGGATACGCCCTGGGCCCATCTTGACATTGCCGGCACGGCCTGGGACTTCACCGAAAAAACCTATATTCCCAAGGGCCCATCAGGAGTTGGCGTACGAACCCTTGTGGAGCTGATTCGCAGCTGGGAGCCGGGAGTCTGCGGCTAACCGTCTTGAATTAACGCCTCGACAGGTTTCTATTTTGCGCCTGCTCACCCTGTTGAGGCGAAGGGAGAGCAGGATGCCGGAAATGGTAAGCCCTATAAACAGGCTGATCCAGAATCCCCGTGCGCCCAGGGGCGGCCCCAGAAGGTCGGTCATGGAGAGTACATATCCCAGGGGAAGGGTGATGACCCAGTAGGCGGTAAATGTCATCAAAAAGGTCATGTTGGCGTCCTTATAGCCTCTCAGGGCAGCCTGGGAGGTGGTCATGACGGCGTCGGACACCTGGTAAAGGGCGCAGATTTTAAGCAGAGACACGGCAACGGCTGTAATTTCCGGGTCCCCGGTGTAGATGGCGGCAATGACTTCGGGAAAAAACCGGGTAAAGCTCAGGGTGAAAATCGAGAGTCCAAGGGCAATGGCACAGCCCATGATGCAGGAAAATCTGGCGGCTTCCGGTTCGTTCCTGCCGATGGCATGGCCCGCCCTGATGGTGATGGCCATGCCGATGCTCAGGGGAATGGCAAAGATCAGGCCTGAATAGTTCAGGGTTATCTGGTGTCCGCCAACGACCACTGGGCCGAGCACCCCGACAAAGAGCGTGATACAGGCAAATATGCTGCACTCCATGAACAGCGTGGCGCCAATGGGGATTCCGAGTTTAAGAATCTCCATGATTCCCCTGACGCTGGGCAATGTCAGATTTGAAAAAAGGTCGAGCCTCTTGCAGGCTTTGTTCAGCTGTATGTAACCTAGGATCATGATGAGAAAAAACCAGAAGGTGAGCCCGCTTGCAACCCCGCACCCGGCACCCCCAAGCTCGGGAAACCCATAGCGGCCGTGGATCAGGGTGTTGTTGGCAAAATAGTTGAAACCCACACTGATAATTGAAATGACCATCTGGGGTCTTGTGGTGCCAAGCCCCTCCACAACGGATTTAAGGACAAAGTAGCAGGCTGCCGCAGGAAATCCAAAGGAAATACCCCAGAGATATCCCCGAACAACCCCTGTCACCTCGTCTCCAAGTTTCATCATCCCGAGGAGGGGATCCATCTGGCCCATGAGGAAAAAGAGAAGGGCGGAAAAGAGAAGGCCAAGCCCCAGGGCATTCCTCACCATGGGGGCGATCTCTGCGGTTTTTTTTGCGCCGCTGAGCTGGGCCGTGATGGGGGTGACCGCCATCATTATCCCGTTAAGGGCAATGATAAAGGGAAAGCAGATGCTTGAGCCCACAGCAACTCCTGCCAGGGCTGAATTTCCGTAGTGTCCGGCCATCATGGTGTCGATGAATCCAATGGCTGAAACGCCCAGCTGGGTCACAAACAGGGGCAGGGCAAGCCCGGTGATGGCGGAAATCTCCCTGGTGTAACGGCCGTCCGGGATAAGGCTCTTTAATCTGGGTCTGGTCATTGTTCTCATTTTTTACTCTATCAAATGTTAAAATACATTGTGCTCGTGCAAAATATTGATGCCGATCAAAATCAAAATACAGCCGCCAATAAGCTCCGCATGTTTGCCGACTCTTCTGGACGAAAGGACCCGGTTGCCCAGCACCAGGCCGACCCAGGTGAAAACAAGGGCCGTAACCCCGATGATGACAACGGGCAGAACGATCGACACCTTTAACGCCGCAAGGCTGAATCCCACGGCAAGGGCGTCCATGCTTGTGGCTATTGAGAGAAACACCAGCCTCGCTCCCCGGGTGGGGTCCTTTGCCTGGGTGTTGCTGTTGCTGCCAAAAGACTCCCGGATCATGTTGGCACCTATCCAGAAGAGCAGAAAAAAGGCGGTCCAGTGGGCATAGTCCTCAATATATCCAACCACACCTCTGCCGGCGAACCACCCGATTACGGGCATGAGGGCCTGGAACAGGCCAAAATGCCAGGATAGCCTGAAAATGTGGCGGCCGGTCAGATGTTCAAGCTGAAAGCCTGCGGCAACTGCAACGGCAAAGGCGTCCATGGCAAGGGCAACTGCCACAAGCAGGATGGTTGTAATTTCCATAACAGCCTCAGGGATTCTTCAAATTCATGCGATCTTAATTGACCGAGTCTTTTTGTGGGATCATCGTCTCTCTCCTGCCTGGTTCTTTTGCTCACTCTTTATTTGGAAAACTTGTATCCTACCAAAAGATGGGATGATAGTACATGCTTTTTTGACCACGGAATATGGGAAAAGATTTTAACCACGAAAGGCACGAAAAGCACGAAATCGAAATACCTAAAGGGCAGTCTCTGGTTTATCAAAGAGAGGATTAAACGCTGAAACTGGAAGTCCATTTGAAAAATGAAGGGCAAAAAATCATAACTTCCCCTTTTTGTTTTTTTCGTGTTTTTCGTGCCTTTCGTGGTTCATCTCTTCAATTCCTTAATTATAGACTTCAAAAATAGCACCACGAATAAAGTAGCTCTTTTATATGAAACTCCCACCGAAGCGTTGTTATTGGAGGAGTTTCCATGTTCGTTGTGGCTGGATGCCTCCCTCGCTCCGGCCGTGCCGGTTT
>Ga0265295_1004214_pt1 | contig 19601 bp, 11 predicted proteins | sample Munlansysbiofilm_FD_192503 | JGI IMG/M metagenome (GOLD analysis project Ga0265295, IMG submission 192503) | Leachate microbial communities from a municipal landfill in Southern Ontario, Canada - Methane capture system biofilm | ecosystem: Engineered > Solid waste > Landfill > Unclassified ... | reverse complement strand
CAATTTTGCTTAAAATATATTCTCTCAACCCCACCAATCAGCTGGTTTTGCTGGTGTTTTCACCTCTGGTTGAGGAAAATTTGCTTCGTCAGGACCTTTTGGAACAGGAATTTCGTTATGACAAGCTCCTCCTCCTGGCTGAACTGGGCGAACAAAATACAAGCAATCAGCTTTATAAAAAAGCGGCAGAAATTATCAATAAAAGCATAAATGCTGATTACATCATTATTTACCGTAAGGCTGGAGACAGCTTAATCCAAAGTCAATCGGAAAATGACGAACTTTCCAGCCTCTTTCCTGAAAAGTTCAAATTATCCGAAGTCGACAAATTAGGAACAACATTGCTATGGCGCGAGGGTAAAGCCAACCTCTTCTCTTTCGAGGGAATTGCCAAAGAGCTTGAATCCACTTTTCTCTTCAGCATCCCGATTTTAGTCAACGGTAAAATTCATGCTTTGATTTTAGCAGGCGGTTTTGGCTTGGTGCCTGATAATGAGAGCCTCCTCTTTCTGACGCTTTTAGGCTTGCACAGCGGTTCGGCTTTGAAGCAGCTTTTGACGCTTGAACAAGCCGCCACTTCAATCCGCAAAGTGCGCAGTTTGGCGCGCATTCAGCAAAACACTACCGATAATCTTGAAGAAGGGGTCATTATTCTGACACCGGAACTGAAAATTAATCAGCTTAACCCAGCAGCGGAAGCTATGCTTGGTTATGCTACAAAAGAAGTTTTCCAACAAAGCGCGGATATGGTTTTAATTGGCAATGACACCCTTTCGAATCTCTATAACAACGCGCAGCAAGGTATCCCAACCCTTGTTGGGCATAACCTCAACCTCAATACAAGGCTGGGGAATTGCTTTCCTGCCCAGATTTTGTGTCTGCCGGTAATAGAAGAAGCTCAGGTAATCAGCATTGTTTTAATTCTCCGCGACCTCAGTCAGAGCGAAAAAATCCGGGCCCATTCCCAGCAGCTGGAACAACGCGCCTTTCTCGGTGAAGTTACGGCAATCTTCTCCCACGAAGTCAAAAACCCAATCAACAGCATTTCGACCGGTTTGCAATTAATTGGAATGAAGATGACGCCCGATGCTCCGTATGCCAATCTCGTTGAACGTTTGCAGAACGATTGCCAACGCCTGAACCATTTAGTCGAATCAACCCTGAATTTTTCAAAACCGGTGGAATATCAAATTCAAGCGGTTGATCTCTCGGAATTGATTCCGGCGATTTTAGAAAAATGGGATACGCGATTGAAAAAATTGAATATCAGTTACAATTTTAGTGCCCTCGAGGAAAACCTGCTGGTTAAAGCCGATTTGCGTTCAATTGAACAAGTATTCGTCAATTTGATTAGCAACGCAGCCCAGGCGATGGAAGACCATGGCGGCAGTCTGAACATCAGATTAAATCCAGCAGATCCGGAAATTAGTCCGCCACAATGTGAGATAATCATAGCCGACAGTGGGCCCGGCATTCCGGAGGAACTGATCGGTCGAATTTTTGAGCCCTTCCGAACGACGAAAGCCAGCGGCACCGGTTTGGGATTAGCGATAACAAAGCGGATTGTTAGCGCTCATGAGGGTAGTATTCAAGTGGAAAGCGTTCCCGGAGGCACGGTTTTTAAAGTCTTGCTTCCACGGGCATAAGAGGAAATTATGGCAGCATCAATTTTAATTGTAGAAGACGAAGAAACCGCACGCATGGTCGTTTCGGAATTCCTGAATGACAATGGTTACAAAGTGCAAGAAGCCGGTTCACTTGCCGCAGCACGTGAGATTATTAGTCAGGATGACACGGATATCATTATTCTGGATATCGGCTTGCCAGATGGTCTAGGCACCCAATTGTTAACTGAAGTCGCCCGTTTGCCAAATCGCCCCCAGGTGATTATCATGACCGCTCAGGACGAAGTTAAAATTGCGGTTGATGCAATGAAAAATGGCGCGCAAGACTTTATGGTAAAACCACTCGATTTGCTCAAATTGAAAGAATCCGTCCAACGCGCTTCCGAGCTCGTGTCGATGCGTCGCGAACTAAATTATTTACGCAGCAGAGCCAGCCTGGATAAATTCATCGTCGGCAATAACCCCGAAATGAAGCAAATGATCAAACTGGCAGAACGTGCTGCCGAAGCCTCTGTTTCGACGCTCATCACCGGACCAACCGGCACGGGTAAAGAAGTTATGGCACGTTTTATTCATGAAAGCGGTCCCCGGGCAAACAAGCCCTTCATCGATGTCAATTGTCCGGCTATTCCAGCGACGATGTTTGAATCTGAACTCTTCGGTCATGAAACCGGTGCTTTTACCGGCGCAACTCATAAGCGTAACGGCTTGATGGAAACTGCAGACGGAGGAATTCTCTTCCTCGATGAAATCTCATCCATGCCGATGGAATTGCAGGCAAAATTTTTGAGAGCTCTCGAAGAGCGTTCCTTCAGACGGGTTGGTGGTAACACAGTTGTTAAAGTTGACGTTCAGGTTGTGGCGGCTTCGAACCGAAATTTGCAGGAAATGATTGCCAAATATGAATTTCGTGAAGACCTCTATTACCGCCTCAAAGTTGTCAACCTCGATTTACCATCTCTGGCTGAACGCAAAGCTGATATTCCCGAATTAGTCGGCTATTTTTTGCAGCGTTTCAACATGTCAATGGGAAAAAACATCCTCGATGTCAACACTCAAGCAATGGAAGCTTTGGTAAATTATTCCTGGCCAGGTAATATCAGGGAATTGCGGAACGCCATAGAAAGAGCGGTTTTACTTTGCGACGAAGACACAATTGACATCGGACATATACCACTCGATATTGCCAGCCCAAACGCCCAAAACTGGCAGCAAAGTTTACCTCTGGCATAGTAGTTGCACCTAAACCTCCAACAGAAAACTGTTTGGAGGTTTTTTTATGGCAACTAATGGAAATCAAATTGTACTTATCGCATCAATTGTTTTATTTCTCGCCGGAATTATATGTCTGGTTTTAAGTGTTTTTATTCTGGCGAAACAAGCATTAAACAAAGATGTGCATAGAATTGCCGAAGCAACAACAAATCTGGCTGAAAAAGGCATTACTGATGGTGTTTCCGGTTTAGTCGGAAACGCTTCATTGCTTATCGACAGCCTGAACGAATTATCAAAGTCCAACTCCGGTATCGGTGTTTTCTTCGTTTTTCTCAGCCTGGCACTCTTTGCTGTAGCTTACTTTATTATCAAACCCCTCATTGGGATTTTGCCCTAATCAAAAACGAGAGGAATTATTATGGCTATCGATTGGTTGCTTAAAGAACTGGATAGACGATTTAACCAAAAAACCAGTCAAAATTTAATCGCATCATATCGCGAAAACTTTTTGCTTTGGCGGGAGCTTGACCTCCACGAGCTTCCCGCTAACTGGTTTAATTTCGCCGATACTGACCTGCAAAAATGGCAACCGGGTTATTTAGCTTTATTTTTCCTCGATGAGAATTTATTGCTTCAAGATTGGTCTGATTGGTCTCTGAATGTTCCCGAAGAGTTATTAGAAAAAGGCGATAAAACCCTCGAAACCGTTCGTATGACCGGTTTGGAAGCCGCAAGTCTACGTGATGCAACTTTACTCGCTTTGAAATTGCGTGAATATCGCAAGCAGGAAAATTCCTGGACAGGGATTGGCGATTATCTAAGCGAAGGCAAAACCAAAATTTCAACTTGGGCGAATCCAATCAGTCTCGGACCGGTGATGGTTCCGGATTTCAATGGGCTTTTGCAAGAATTAATCATCACCGGCGGAGATAAAGACCCGGGTGAATTAGCAGAAAGCCTGATTTTAATCCTGAAGAAGCTGCCTCTGGCAGAGAATGAATTGTTCGACAGGCTGGTTAAATTGCTTGAGTTTGCTGATCTGAGGCTCAAGGTCGCGGTTTTAAATGCACTGACTTCCCTGGTTGATGAAAGTTTTATCAAACTCCTGGCAAGCAATCTCCTAATCCAAAATATGGACAGTGACGGCAGCATTGAAGCTTATCAAAACCTGGCAACGCTCTATCAATTTGCCGGTCAGGGACAAAAAGCCCGCGAATCACTTGATAGCGCTTTCAAAGCCATCAACCGCAACCAAGCCGCGATTCTGCACAAAATGTCCCTCGAATTAGAAAGAACCGAGCCCGAAGAAGCCCGCAAAACCTGGGAAGAAGTTTTACGTCTCGAACCGGATAACGATGAATATCGAAATCAATATGCTGAGTTTTTAGTAAGTCTGAACGAGATTGATTCGGCAATCGATTTGCTCGACCAAACGCAGGATGAAAACACACAGGCCCTTTTTGGCTTGCGCTATCCACAATTGCGCGCTAAATCCGGCGAAGTGCATTCTGCACTCGACACTGCCATCCAGCGCAAAAGCTTGCCGGGCAAATCCTCCCGTTTTGAGCATAAAAGTGATGCCCTAAAAGCTGCAGAATACGCCTACGAACAAAAAAAATACAAAACCGCTGCTGATTACATCCGAAAAGCATTGCAAGAGCAACCCAACGACCTTCCCAGCATCCGTTTGGCAGCCCGCATCAATCAACGGCTGGCAAACCTGAATGAAGCCATCGAATCAACGGTTCTGATTTCTGTTTTTGAACCCGATAACAAAACCAATAAAAAAGAGCTGGCTAAACTCTATCTGCAAACCAAACAAGAAGAAAAAGCGCTGGATGTTTATCAGGAAATTTTAGAAGTATCGAAAATTCCCAGCCGGGATGAGCTTTTGACCTATGCCGAAATTGCCGTCAAAGCCGGAAAAGCCGAACAAGCCATTCCGCTTGCCGAGAGTTTCTTAAAAAACGACCCCTTGGATGGCGAAGCCTTGGTAATTCTCTGTCAGGCGCTAATCATTAACGGGCAAAAAAGTCGCGCTATTCAACTTTTGCAGCAGGCTTATGAAGTTGCCCCCGAAAAACCAGCCAGTTGGCTTTCCTTAGCTAAAATTTGGACCTCATTAGGCGAAAATGAACAAGCAACTTTGGCACTCAAAAAAGCCAAAGCTGCCTTGCCGGACGACCCGCAGATTCTGACTGCCTTAGGTAAACTCTACCTCGGTAATGAACAGACCACCGACGCGATTGCCGCTCTCAGGCAAGCCCACAGCCTCGATCCGGCAAACCGTGAAATCCGCAAATCCTTGGCTTCCGCCCTACTCAAACAGGCTTACAGCCAGGAAGCCTGGGCTTACCTCGAAGATCTCGAAGATGACTATGCCAGTGACCCTGAGCTGTCTTTCGTGATCGGTCAAACTCAGCTGGCGCTGGACGATGCACAACGCGCTCGTCCTTACTTGCAATTTGCCTGGAATTCGCTTCACAATGAAGACAGTCTTTTAAGCTATGCCGCTTGTTTGCTGGCATTGAACAAACAAAGTTCGGATGCAAACCAAAAAGAACTCGAAAGCTTGTCGGAAGCACTTGAAAATAACCAAGCCAAACTCACTCAGGATTTTGAGATGATTTTGTTGCAAACCGATTTGGATGCTGCACTGGGCAAGCACGAAAAAGCATATCAAACTTATTTGAGTTTGCTCGACAGCCCTCAAGCCAAATCTCCCGGCAATTACCATCATTTGCAATACCAGATTGGCAAAAGTGCCTTAGCTTTGGGAATGAAAGATATTAGCCTTGCTTCATTACAAGAAGCCATGCTGGTCAAGCCCGACGATCTCGATACACGTTATGCCTTAGCCCAAAGCTATTGCAGTTCAGAATTGGAAGAAGAAGCCTTTAATATCGCACGGGCAGCGCTTCAGATTGCTCCGGGCGATGTCAAAAACATCTTGTGGTTCAGTACTTTCATGAACGATAGAAATAACGAAAAAGAAAGCATTCAGGTTCTCAAAGACGCTTTGCATTTGCGGCCTGAGGAGAAAATACTCTATCTCACGCTCGCCCGCAGCTATGCCCGTCTGGGTGATATTGAAGAAACTAAAAAGACGCTCAACCGCATGTTGGATATTGAAGGGATTACAACCGAAGAATACGTCAGCGTTGCCAATCTCTACTTGCATCTCAACCAAACCGAAGAAGCTTCGAATATTATCCAACGAGCCATATCCGGCAATCCGCAACCCGATTTCAGCGAAACGCAAAATCTGGTTTATTCCATTTTGCGTTTGGGAGACGGACGAACAGCCTTGCGTCTCTGCGAAGATCTGGCAAACTCACTCGGAAATCATCCCTGTTATCCGGTTTTATTGAGCGACGTTTTGACTGCCAACAAGCATTTTTTAGCCGCCTTAGAGCAAATCAAACCTTTGGTCCAAAACTTGGAATTCAACCCGGAGAACAATTGCTTTGACGATCAGACAAAGCTTGAAAGCATGGGAAGTTTTCCTGAATATACAAAAACCGGTCTTATGCTGAGGGCAATTCAGCTTGAACGCATAACTGGCGACCTTAACGCTGCCCAAAAACATGTTGATTTTGCCCAAAAGCTCGACCCTGACAATCCGGAATTGGTTGAAATTCAAGCCGGACTTGCTTTAGCCCTTGGCAACAGCCAAAAGCTGGAGGGCATTCTGGACTACATCGCCAGTCAAACGCAAGATCAGTTCAGCCGCCTTGCTTTGGTGCAATTGCTCTGTCTGGATGCTATGATTGCCGGAGACTATGCCAAAGTTCAGATGCTCTGGGAGCATTTCCTCGTCGACCAAGACGAAACTGCCTTCTATTTAGCCGTTCGTGCTTTGCTCGCTTTCCAATCCGGTGAGCGGGAGATGGCAATTGTCGATTTGCAGAAGGCTAAAGAGGCAATTGAATTTGATCTCGTCTATCAAAGCAAGCATGCATTTGAGATAGCCCACCACTTTGATTGGATTTGGGCTTGTCTGGCAAGTGCAGTTGCCGCCTGGCAGCTTCAGGAATGGGAGACTGCCAACTTCTGCTTCGCTGCTGCCCTTTCGATTGTGCGGATTAATCCAATTGTCAATCAATACTTTGCTGCTTATTTGAGCGATAACGCCCGAATGCACAATAACGGCATCTTGCTCAATATTGACAGGCATCTTCCTGAACTTTACACCGAAGAGAATCCGAAAGCACTGCTGGAAGAACAAATCGCAACAGCCGGAAAATTCATGAAGCCCTCGCAACTGATCTCCGAACTCAAAATTGGGCAAGCCGTTTTTAACGGATATTGGGACAACGAAAATTCGATGAATCAGCTGGTCAAAACCGGCCGTCAGGCTGCTCAAGTCCTTTCGGTCTTGCTCGATCCCGAAAAAATTAACGAAATCATGGAAGGTTTTAAGGATGACGAAAACGTTCTCATCCAAAACGCCATCCTCAAGCTTTCTAACAGTCCTCAAATTAGTGCTGAAATCGCTGAGAATTTGCTAAATACGAATCAAAACGATCCACTTTTGCTTGCTATTTTGGCCTATGCCTCTCGTGGTGAACCTCTGAAAGCAGCTGAAGCAATGGAAAAAGCACTCGAAAGCTGGGACGACGAAGCCGAGTGGCATGCATTCGCCGCAACAATGTATCAGGATGCCAACCAATATCCTGAAGCTGCTGCTCATCTTGAAGCCGCTTTACGGCTTGAACCAAAAAATGCTCGCTATTGGCAACTCTTGGGCGATGTAAAATTGCTCGAAAAAGATTATCACGCCGCAAAAGATTACTTCGGCAAAGCATCCGATCTCTTCCCGGAAAACCCTGAAGCTCTCGATTCTTTGGCGCGAATTAACCAGCAACTCGGCGAACATCAAATCGCCATCCAGTGCTGGCAAAAAGCCGTTCAGCTTGACCCTGAAAATCCGGAATATATGCTCGCAATTGCCCAGTCCTATTTGGCAAAGAAAGAAATTGAATCGGCTATGGCTGAAATCAACCGTGCGCTGCAAGGCAATCCGGACCATCCGAAAGCACTTTTATTGAAAGCAGAAGCGGAGATCGAAGCCAACAACCCCGAACTTGCCCGTCTGACAATCCAGGCCGCTCAAGCTGTAGTTGCTGACCAAATCCCCTTTGAATTGCTTGCAATCGAACTTGATCATCAACACAACTTCAATGCGGCTTTGAACAGATTAAAGAATCTCGCCGATGCAAACCCGAACAGTATCGCTGTCTTGAACAAACTGGCTGAATATCAAATCGAAGCCGGGCAACTTGATAAAGCCGAAAAGATCCTTCAGCAAAGTTTGGCTATTTCAGAAGAAAATCCCCAAACACTGCTTTCTTTGGGTAAAATTGACCGCTTGAAAGGCAACCTCGACCAGGCAATTTCCCGCCTTGATAAGGCAATCAAACTCGACCCGAGTCGAATTGACGCTTACCTCGAAATGGGGCAAACCTTCCAGGATCGGCGTGAAGTCAACAATGCAATTGAAACCTATCACAAAGCCATCGCCATGGTCAGCAAAGACCCACGTCCATACGTTCAGGCTTCAGCCGCTTATAAAGAAAGTCGCGATTATCGAAATGCAGAATTCATGCTGCGCCAGGCAGCTCAAATTTCCCCGACAGACCAAAGCATTCGCCGGCAACTCGCCGCTCTGGTTGCTTTGAACCTGGTAAACAACCTCCAGGAGGCACCAAACCGAAAATGAAACCTTATTCCGCCCAAAAAAGTGATGAAATTTTGATTGTCCATCGAGGGAAATTCCTCGTCCTTTTGCAAACTGCGCTAAACAACCGCGAATACCAGTTTGCCCGTCAAGCCAGCCTGATTTGGCTTGCAAGCTATCCCGGCGACCTTTTGGTCAACTATTACTACGCTGAGATTCTGGCAGAATTAGGTGATACCGAGATGGCAGCCAGTAATTTGGATAAAATTTTGGGCTTCGACCCGGAATTTACCGAAGCCGCTAATTTGCTTGACCGTCTTTTGAGAGGAAGTAACCCGGATGTCGCTGCAGCCAAAAGTTATTTACAGCATAACCAGGCTAAAACAAAAACCGCAGATTGGTTGCCCAGCCTGATTCAAGCCCGCAACGCTTACGAAAGCGGCGATTTGGCAGCGGCTGAAAAAGCAGTGATGGAATCCCTGGCACACAATCCAAAAATCGCTCTGCCGGCAATTTTCCATATGCGCATTATCCGGGACAACCGAAACTTTACTCTCCTGCAAACTTTGAGTGGAATTTATTCTGCCAAGTGGCAAAATTGTGTTCAAATCAAAATTCTGGCAGCAATCGCCGATCTCCATCATGGCGAGGATGCTCAGGGCGTTGAGCGCCTGCATTGGAGCGCAGCCCACGATGCCAGCGGTCAGGTTGTCAACCGTTTGCTCGGACCAAACCACAATTTCAAACCGCTTTGGCCCGAAGACCTGAAAGTTTTCCTCGATCTCCCCGTCCCTGCCAACATTGCCGCTGAATTGGGCTGGAACGTGCTTGCTCAAACCCAGTTTGTCAGTACCGGCGAAGAAGAACTGCCTGCCGGCAGCAAACTTGCCAGCGAAATTTTGTCAGAACAACCCACCCTGGCGACCCAAATTTCACCCTTCATTTTTGAAAATGAAGAAGAAGGCATCGAAGAAATCCCCTTAGATTACTCTGAAGTACCAACCAGCTCCTTCTTCTTGAGCGATATCGCCACGCCTCCACCAGAAAATGACCAGCGCACTGTTCAGCTAACCAATGAAGACTCAGAAGCCAAATCAGTTAAAGCAAACCAGGATTCCAAAACGCTTGCGAATTTAAAGGCCATTGAAGAAATTGAAGCTGATTTCGCCAGCATCGCCAGCAAAACCAAAAAACCGGAGTTGATGCAAAGCGACGGACGCTTCCCCAATTATGTGATCATGACTTCCCGCCAGAATTTGGTGGCAAAGTATGGCGAAAACACTGCTGAGGTTGTCATCGAAGCGATGCGCGATTTAGCCCTGAAAATGGTCAGCCTTTCCGGTTGGAACAGTGCCGTTTTCATCCCCGACGACCCGCAAAGCAGCCAGGAATTCGCCCTCGAACCAATCAGCAAAGCTGACGCATGGAAGCTTAAACTTTCTCTCATAGATCTGGATAAGGTTTTATCATCACGGGGAGAAATGATTGGCGCGCTCTTAATCGTTGGCGGAGACGACGTTGTCCCCTTCCATCGTTTGCCCAACCCAACCGACGACAGCGATCTCAACGTCCCTTCTGATAATCCTTACGCCACGACCGATGAAAACTATTTCATTCAAAAATGGCCTGTCGGACGGCTCCCGGATGAAAAGGGAATTGATGCCGGTTACCTTCTGGAACAATTGCGCTTTTTGAACAATGAATACAGCGTTAAGGTGAAAAACAAGAAATCTTTGGAGAGCAATCCATTTGCCAGATTCTTCGACACGCTCAACCGAACACTTTTCGCCTCCTTTACACAGGTGAAACGATCAAACAACATCTCTTGCAGTGCCGAAGTCTGGAAAGCCCCGTCTTCGGAAGTTTTTTCGGTCATCGACAGTCCGGAACGTTTGCGCACCTCTCCGCCAAACACGAATCTCAACCTCCTCAACGGACAAATAAAGAACCCAAAATACGCTTACTTCAATTTGCACGGTTTGGAAGATTCCCCCGAATGGTATGGACAAAAAGATTTAACCAAGCGAAACCAGGGTCCCGAATATCCAATCGCCTTACTGCCGGACAACTTTAACACTCAAAGCTCAGCCCCTGCACTTGTTTTGAGTGAAGCTTGCTACGGTGCTAATATTTTGGACAAGCGAGTCAATGAATCGATCGCCCTCAATTTCCTCGCAAGTGGCAGCCGTGCTTTTGTCGGTTCGACTTGTATCTCCTATGGCTCAGTCAGCAAACCATTGATTGCCGCTGATTTGCTCGCATGGCATTTTTGGCAATATATCATCGATGGACAGTCAGCCGGTTATGCTCTGATGCAAGCAAAACTTGCTCTGGCAAAGAAAATGACCCAAAGTCAGGGCTATCTTGACGGTGAAGATCAAAAGACCATTCTCTCCTTTGTCCTCTACGGCGATCCTCTGGCATCGGCTAAGAACATCAAAGAAGTTACCAAACCAGCTGTCCGGCCAACGAAAACCCCGGAATTAAAGACCATCAGCGATTCTCCCGAAGAATTAGTTGTTGCCGCTGATGAAATGCCCAGTGAAATCCTGGGCCAAATAAAAAAGGTTATTCAGAATTATCTGCCCGGTCTAAACGATGCGACGGTTGCTATCAATCCGCAACTCTCAAACTTCACCCTCGACCCGGAGAAAATTGAAGAACACCGCAACCAGTTTGACCCGCTCAAAGCCAGCCAGCGTTACGTCGTTACATTGAAAAAACAATATGAATTTAAATCGAAAGCCCATAACCACTTCGCCCGCATGACATTCGACCAAAAAGGCGAAATGATTAAAATCAGCATGTCCAGATAAGACTTGCTGGAAAACTATAAAAAATAAAGATCCGGATTCTATTACTGAAATCCGGCTCTTTTTTATTCAACACAATAATTTTTTGCTGAGCAAACAACGTTATAACTTTTACAGAGAAAGGATCAATCATGTCATCGATATTCATGTTCAGTTTTTTTGCTCCACTTTTGGTATCCGACACGGATCCAAAAGAAATTCATCGCATTGAAGAAATTCTTAACCAAAACAAAATTCCCTATCGCGTGCAGACTGATGACGGTCGGGGGCGCCTCGGACGCTTGAGAGAGAACCAGACTTATATGTCTGTAAACATGCCCGCCTACTCAAATGCCTTCGAATCCAGAAAATCCTACCTGATTTATGTCTGGAAAAAAGATTTCGATCGGGCAAGCAGTTTAATATAGTTCTTCAATTCAAAGCAAAAATAATCAAAAAATATTAAGGCAGCCGCAGAAGAAATGCACCGGCATCACTTGAGCCGAGTAAAATAAGGTCCTTGCTCTCTTCGAGATAACTTAAGCTTTGATAACTCCCAGTCTCCGGTTCAATTTCATGCCAGCTATTACCACAATCTTTCGAATAAATTACTGCCCCATCGCTCCCTGCCGCAAGCCGACAATCCCCGGAGTCAGTCAGCGAAAGTATATTCCGTCCATCAGCAGCAATGAGAAGCCAAAGCCCCCGCTCTGAATCGTAACGATAGATTCCTGTGCCGGTTCCTGCCCAAAGCTCTCCTCGGCTGAGCAAAATCCGATTCACCGTTTGCCCTTCCAGACCCTTACCAACAGCAAGCCATTCATCTTCGACCGAGCGATAAACCAAACAATCTGATTCAGACCCACAGATCAATGCAAACAGAGCATCCCCATCGGAAGCTAAATCGACAACGTTCTTAGCCGCAAAACCAATCGATTTCCAACCATCCTCATCACGCCTAAAGATGCCATCTCCAAGCGTTCCCAAATAGAGCTGATCCTTATGTGAAATCAGTCGATAGGGCAAACTTTTCGCCACATTTTGATTTAACGATAGCTGATTCTCATTTGCGAGGCTTAGGTGGAGGTCCAAAGATTCAGCCGGCAGGCCAATTTTTTCAGTGAGGAAGTCTTTGTTCGGGCTGCTATCTTTTGTATCAACCAAGGGTAAATCAATTTCTATCCACTCAGAGTCATTTTGCCAATAGATGGAGGTTTCTGTCAGAGCGACAAGTTGATCTTCAAAACTTAGCAAATCAATAAAAGCTTTATCAGTCAGATTTTCGGTTAATTCGAGCCAATTCTCACCACTTGAATCAACGGCATATACGCCTTTGCCATAGACCGCAGCATAATTAATTTGATTACCTGCATCACTTTCCAAAGATGTGACTGCATTTAAGCGCAAATCACCCATCACATTGCTCCAGGACCCGCCACTTTCGTTTCTGCGAAAAATCCCATTGTTTTCTGTAGCGGCAAACCAGCGCCGCGGATTTCCATTCGCAATCGCAAAATCATAGATGCGCTGTTCATACATTTCGACAGAATGCCAATATTCTCCCCGATCTTCAGTAAAATAGATTCCATATCCATAGGTAGCAGCAAAAAATCTTCATCGGCGAAGCCGTAAACGGGTCGGGATAAAGCCGAAAAATAGGTGCATTCTTTGGTAATCTAAATTGTTTGTTCACCCAACTATTTCCAGCGTTTTCAGTTCGATAAACCGCCGCTTTTTTCCAAACCCCACCGTAAACCAAGCCCGGCTCGCTCTTATCAATCGCAAATGTCCGCGCAGAAAGATCAGTAACTCCAGAATTTATTACAAAAAAGTTCTGTCCGCCATTAGTGCTTTTATAAAAACCATGCTCGTGTGCGGCCAAATAAAGTTCATTGGAATTCAAAGGGTTAACATCGATATCATAAAAATAATCATCACTTTTAAAAACAGACCCCTTATTTCCAGTGAATATTAGCGTCCAGGATGCTCCCCCATCGATGCTCTTATAGATTTGTCCGACGTAGGTCCCTTGAATCCGGAGCGCAGCATATAAAGTGTTGGGATTCGTTGGGTCAATTTCAAGATCATAGACAACAGGCCTTTCAACTGAAATCCCGTTATTGATTGCATACCAGTTATCACCGCCATTATTGGATTTGTAGACCCCTCCTTCATATGTTCCCGCATAAACAATAGACGAATTCGTGGGATGAATTGCCAATGATTGAATTTTGATATTCCCTAAACCGTTGCTTTTTGAATACCAAGTATCCCCTTGATTAAAGGTCTTATAAACACCGCTTAGGTAACTTCCGCCATAAACAATTTGATTATTGATTGGGTCAACCACCAAAGCAGTAAAAGTTCCACCAACCGGTCCAACCGGTGTCGGTTCCGGAGTTGGTTCCGGAGTTGGTAATGGAGGGTATTCTTTCGAAATAAATGGCAAATACGCTTTATTGTCAATCTGTGCAAGCACCGTGGAAAACGGCGAAAATAGAAGTTCAACGAAAAACATTGAAACAATAACAACACCGGCAATAAACAGTCGTTTCTGACCTTGCTTTTCCATAATCACCTCGTAATAATCTGCTTATCTTCCTAAATCTAACGCAAGGAGGATATGGTTCTCAGGCACACTTCAATTGTATCATCATCGATATCATGATGCGTTACCAGGCGAATTTCGCCACCGGTCGCTTCATTCAACAAAACGCCTTTTTCCTTCAAAGCCCCAATAAATTGTGCATTACTCATTCCAAAAGAGGGCTCAAGTTTCAAAAAAACCATGTTTGTGTTCGGTGAGTCTTTGGTCAGTTGAATTCCGGGAATTTCTGCCAAACCATCTGCCAGCAACTTTGCCCTGCGATGGTCCTCAGCTAATCGCTCAATCATACTTTCAAGGGAGACAATGCCTGCCGCTGCCAAAACCCCAGCCTGGCGCATCCCGCCACCCAGCATTTTACGAAGTCGCCGGGCATTTTTAATAAAATCTGCCCCTCCAACCAAAACCGAGCCAACCGGTGCACAAAGGCCTTTGCTCAGGCAAAAAGTGAGGCAATCAGCACTGTCCGCCAATGCGGATGCTGGCAAATTTAAAGCCACAGCCGCATTGAAAATCCGCGCTCCATCAACATGGAAATGCAAGCCAAGTTCCTTCGCCAAAGCGCCTGCTTGATTCATATATGAAAGCGACAAAGCCTTACCACCGCAAAAGTTTTGAGTGTTTTCTACAATCAACATTTTCGAAATCGGCTCATGAATATCTTCGGAATCACGCATGGCATTTCGGATATCTTCAAGTGCCAAACTGCCGTCAGCTTGATTCGGAATCGTGTTAATCACCACACCGCCTAAGGCTGAGACACCGCCCGCTTCGTGCAAAAACGTATGCCCCATCCTGCCCATAATGACTTCATCACCCCGTCCACAAATAGCTAAAACAGCCAGCAAATTACCCATTGTACCGGAAGTAACAAAAAGACCGGCTTCCTTACCCAGCATTTTTGCCGCCATCTTTTCAAGTTTGATAACGCTTGGGTCTTCCCCATAGACATCATCGCCAACTTCAGCCTTTGCCATAGCGACACGCATTGCTTCAGTCGGTTTTGTTACCGTATCAGAGCGAAAATCCAATATTTTTTGCATTTTATTTCTCCAAAGCTTCTAAAACTGTTTCCAAATCTTCAGGCAGTGGCGCTACAAACTCCACGGTCTCGGCTTGATTTGGCAATCGAAGGGCGATTTTATGAGCATGTAAGAAAAACCGTTTGATATCCAGGCTTTTCTTCCGCCTGCCATAAATTTGGTCACCAACTACCGGATTCCCTAAAAAAGCAAGATGAACCCGGATTTGATGAGTGCGCCCGCTCAATGGTGAAACTTCCAATAATGTGTAATCATGAAAGCTGTCAACTGTGAAATATTCTGTGTCAGCTTTTCGACCTTCTTGTCCGTAGCTAACAGCCATTTTTTGTCTGTGGCGTTCATCCCGACCAATCCTGGTTTCAATTCGTCCGGTCGGTGTCGGCGGAGTGCCTTCGACTAAAGCCAAATAAGTCTTTTTCACCTTGCGATTTTTGAATTGTTTCACCAACCATTCGTATGACTGATTGTTTTTGGCAACAATCAGAACACCGGAAGTGTCTTTATCCAACCGATGCACGATGCCCGGCCGGTTTCTGTCACCGACCTCAGCAATTTCGGGCAAGTAGTAAAGCAAAGCGTTTACCAGCGTATCTTCAGGGTTCCCCGCGCCCGGATGAACGACCAATCCAGCTGCTTTGTTTATTACCAATACATCCTGATCTTCATAGATAATGTCAAGCTTGATGTTTTGCTTTTGTGGCAAAACTTCGACCAGTTCGGTAACAAAAGCCTCAACGACGTCCCCATTCACCACTTTTGCCGAGGCTTTCGTCACAATTCTGTCATTAACTTTAACCTCACCATTGGCAATCATATCTTGAATGACCACGCGCGAAACTTGCGGAATTTGTTCCGCAAGGAATTTATCGAGGCGTTTCGCTTCCTCTTCCTGAAAGGTTAAAGTTACTGTCTGCTTATTCACTTTGAACTCTGTCAGCTGTTTTTGACTTTGCATTTCGTTCTTGAATCAACATCACAATCAACATAACCGCAACACCAACTGTCACGGCTGAATCAGCGATATTAAAAACCGGAAACCTTCCGACGGCGATGAAATCGGTTACAAAACCAAATCGAATCCGGTCAATCATGTTTCCAATCGCACCGCCTAGCATCATCGCCAGGCTAATTCGAAAAACCAAAGGCTCATCTTCCGACTTGAAGTAAATCCAAATCAAAGCTCCGGATATAAGGATGGAAAGAATCAGCAAAGGCAAATTGGCATTCTGAAAAATTCCAAATGCTGCACCGGTGTTTTTCCAATAAGTGAAGCGGAAAAAAGGTGCCAGAAATGGAATCGGGTAAACTTCACTGCCCAGAGCAATCTGATCCCGAACAAGAGCTTTGCTCCATTGATCAAGCGCAATCAGCAGCCCGACAATCCCCAAAAGCATGACTATGTTCTTGATTCGGCTTTGTTTTCTATCCATTAAAGCACCTTTTCAATCTTGAGAACGACTTCTTGTCCGTCAAACCTATCCTTAAACTGACCTTCGCCCAACTCTGCCTTGCTTAGTTCGAGGGCTAAGGTTTCGCTGGCGATATACTCCCGGTTCTCTTCAACTGCCTGAGCTAATTCAGGCGAGGCTTGATACCAAACATTGATGCGATCTGAAATTTCCAAATCGCTCGATTTGCGCAAATCCTGAATACGTCTTACCAATTCACGCGCCAAACCTTCGTGGAAGAGTTCGGGTGTCAATGTTGTAATCAAGGCTGCCATCGTTGCGCCATCGCTTGCCACTTCATAGCCTTCTTTGGACGAAGTATGAACTTCAACTTCATCAGGCTCAATCTCATATTGATTTCCGTCAACTGTGACCAGCAAATTTTCACCGGAGAGCAACTTCATCGCGCTTTCTTGTGCCGCCAGAGCCAAAATTGCTTCGCGAACTTTCGGGCTTAGTCCACGATATTTCTGCCCTAATTGTTTCGGTAACGGATTTAAGCTATACGCAACAGCTTCCTCCTCAACGCCTAACAATCGGACATGTTTTACGTTCAATTCGTCCTTCAAAATCTCAGCAAAGCGCTCAATCACCTCACCGTCTTCTGCTCTGCCCACAGCAAAAGCAACTTCAGAGAGAGGCTGACGAACTTTAATGTTCGACTTATTTCGCGCCGAATGTCCCAGCGATGCCAGTTTCATCACCAAACTCATCTCACGATTCAGCGTTTCGTCAATGAGAGTCTCATCAACTGTAGGCCAGTTTGTCAAATGAACCGACATTGGTGCTTCCCCGTCAACTGAAACAGCCAAATTGCGATAGATCGTTTCTGCCATGAAAGGCATCGTCGGAGCGATCAACTGGCTAACCGTCAGCAAAGCCTTATAGAGTGTTTCATAAGCGGCCTTCTTATCGCCATCCGATTCGCTCTTCCAGAAGCGCCTTCGAGAGCGCCGTAAATACCAGTTTGAAAGATTATCGACAAAAGTCTCAATCGGTCGGGTTGCTCCAACCACATCATAATTCTCATAGGCTTCGGTCACATCCCGAACCAGGCTTTCCAAAGAAGAGAGCAGCCAGCGATCCATTTCGGAATATTCCGGAGTTTGACTTGGATCCGGTTGCCATTTATCCAGGTTAGCATAGGTCACAAAGAAGGAATAAGTATTCCAAAGCGTCAGCATAAAGCTTCGCACCACTTCGCCGACCAGTTCTTTGCCAAAAGAGCGATCGTTTCCGGGAGGACTGGCGGTATACATATACCAGCGCATTGGGTCCGCCCCATATTCGTTTAAAATTTCCCAAGGGTCAACCACATTCCCCTTGGATTTAGACATTTTTTGGCCTTTTTCGTCCAAAATCAAACCTAAACAAATCCCATTTTTATAGGCTTCACTATCCATCACCATTGTGCTGATGGCATGCAAAGAATAGAACCAGCCGCGCGTTTGATCAACAGCTTCACAAATGAAATCTGCCGGGAATTGTTGTTTGAACACTTCCTGATTCTCAAAAGGATAGTGCCATTGAGCAAAAGGCATCGCACCGGAGTCAAACCAGACATCGATTAATTCGCTCACGCGACTCATCTCGCCCGTACCGCAAGCCGGACAGCCGAAATGAATATCGTCAACGTAAGGGCGATGCAATTCAAGCTCGCTCAAATCTTTACCGGCAAGTTCCGAAAGCTGCTCACGCGATCCGACAGTGATCTGGTGGTTACACTCAGAACAAAGCCAAACCGGTAGCGGCGTGCCCCAATAGCGGTTTCGCCCAAGCCCCCAGTCAATATTATTCTCGAGCCATTTACCAAAACGGCCGTTTTTGATATGCTCAGGCACCCAGTTGATATTTTGATTCAGTTCAACCATCCGGCCTTTGATTTCGCTGGTTCTGATAAACCAAGTCGAGCGTGCCATGTAAAGCAAGGGAGTCGAACAACGCCAGCAGAAGGGATAACTGTGCGTAATCTTGCCGGATGCGAAGAGCAAACCGCGATCTTTCAGGTTTTTCATTATGCCCTTGTCCGCATCTTTGACAAAGACCCCTGCCCAAGGCTCCACCTTGGACAAAAAGGCTCCTTCATCATTAATCGTCATCAGCAAGGGTAAATCGCTTTTCTTGGCAACTTCCATATCGTCCAAACCAAAAGCCGGAGCAATGTGAACCAAACCGGTGCCGTCTTCGGTCGTAACATAATCTGCATTGACGATGTAATGGGCGGCTTTGTCCAATTTGAAGAAGCTAAAAAGCGGTTCATAGCGCAAGCCCTTCAATTCAGTACCCATCATGGTTTTCAAAACTTGATAAGTCTTTTCTGCCAAAACTTTATCAAGCAAAGCTTTTGCCAAAATCAACTTCCCTTCGCCTTCAAGTTCCACCAGAGCATATTCAACTTCCGGATGGGCGGCTATTGCCACATTGCCGGGTAAAGTCCAGGGAGTTGTCGTCCAAACCAACAAACTGGTATCAGCCTCGTCCATCAAACGGAAGCGCACATATATACTCGGATCTTCGGTGTCTTTATAGCCCTGGGCAACTTCGTGAGAAGATAGCGGCGTACCGCAACGTGGGCAATAGGGCACAACTTTATAACCCTGATAGAGCAAACCTTTGTCAGAAATGTTTTTCAAAAGCGCCCAGACGGATTCGATATATTCATCCTTGTAGGTAACATAAGAACGATCCAAATCGACCCAATAGCCGATTCGATCCGTCATTTTTTCCCAATCTTGAATACGCGAAAAAGCAGATTCACGGCAAAGCTTGTTGAATTCGGCAATGCCATATTCTTCAATCTGGCTTTTGTGATTAAAACCAAGTTGCTTTTCAATTTCAATTTCAACCGGCAAGCCGTGGGTATCCCAGCCGCCACGTCGGTCAACATAATAACCTTGCATGGTCTTATAACGGGGGAACATATCCTTAAAAGCCCGCGCCAAAACGTGATGAACACCTGGTTTGCCGTTGGCAGTTGGTGGTCCTTCAAACATCACATAAGGCTTGCGGTCGCTGCGTTCATCGGAAGACTTTTTGAAAATTTGGTTTTCTTTCCAAAACTTCAACTGCTCTTCCTCTTCTGCAGGAATATTCAATCTTGATGAAACTGGTTTAAACATTCAACCTCCAAAAAAATATCAAATAAAAAGCTCGTCCCAATAACAGGGACGAGCTTGGAAACTCGCGGTACCAC
>Ga0265295_1004213_pt1 | contig 19602 bp, 14 predicted proteins | sample Munlansysbiofilm_FD_192503 | JGI IMG/M metagenome (GOLD analysis project Ga0265295, IMG submission 192503) | Leachate microbial communities from a municipal landfill in Southern Ontario, Canada - Methane capture system biofilm | ecosystem: Engineered > Solid waste > Landfill > Unclassified ... | reverse complement strand
CTTGCATGTCACGATTGAACTGAATAAACACAAGGTTCCAGATTTCAATAACTTGAGGATGATCAGCATTGACAAGGGCATGCCCTGGAGTTTTTTCCTTTTCTTCTTTAGATCTGAGATCAACGTGAAGTTCAGAACATGGTCCACAGGGACCAGATTCACCCATTTCCCAGAAATTATCCTTTTTATTTCCCTTCAGTACTCTATCAGCGGGCAGATATTGTAGCCAAAAATCCTTGGCTTCGGTATCGGGATCAAGATGTTCAGATGGATCACCTTCAAAATAGGTGGCATACATGATATCTGAAGAAATTCCATACACTTTATTTAGCAATTCCATAGCCCAGTCGATGGCTTCTTTTTTAAAGTAATCACCAAAAGACCAATTGCCGAGCATTTCGAACATTGTGTGGTGATACGTATCATGACCCACTTCTTCCAAGTCATTATGTTTTCCTGAAACCCGCAGACATTTTTGACTATCTGCAATGCGTGGATGTGATGCTGGTTTGTTGTCCAGAAAGATATCTTTGAACTGATTCATCCCTGCATTGGTAAACATGAGGGAGGGGTCATTCTTGAGCACCATAGGTGCAGATGGAATAATATGATGTTGCTTTGACTGGAAAAAGTCAAGAAAAGCTTGCCTAATTTCTGAAGAAGTTTTCATAAGGAACAATTCTTTAATCTTTAAAAAAACAAGTGCAAAGTTAAGATTTTTCAATCAAAGCATTTTTTATAAATTAGCCGTAATAAGTGTATATCAGGTTATTTATGTATTTTTGCATAACAATAAAACAATAAAATAATTAAACCAAATGAAAGACACAATCATTAAAATAATATTCTTTACTGTAATAATTGCAGTTCTATCTGTCTCTTGTCGCAAAGAAGACGACAAACCTCTTATGACAGCCAAAGTCAATGGCGCCACATGGACAGCACTAGTAAGGAATGTTTCGCTTTCGCAGTCACAAAATACCTTTATTATCAGCGGTTTCCCAACTCTTTCACAAACCGCAGCAGAGAGTATTATAATTACGGTCAGGGGCAATTCTGCTGGAACATATACATTGTCTGCATTTGTTGATGAAATGTCTGGACAGTGTATGCTTGTTTACAAAACCAGTAATGAGGCATCTGTTGGTAGCACATCATACTATAATTCTTATTCCGCTACTGTGGTTTTAAGTGATGTGAATACAGACAAAAAGAGAATCTCGGGCACATTTCAGGCAGAATTATATCCCAATGGAAATCCTACCGAAACAAAAATTCCAATCACCGAAGGGAAGTTTGAAAATCTAACCTACTCAGTGATTAATTAATTGCCACAAAAAAAGACTATCCATTACAGATAGTCTTTTTTTTTTACATGTTATTTTAGGAACTAACACATTTTGTCATCGATAGAACACATGGTGATAAGATTTCTGTCTCCATGGGCATCGTTCACTCTGCCTACAGGAGCAAAATATTTGTCACGCATAGTTACTGGCATGAATGCAGTTTTCTTTGAGTAAGGGAATGTCCATTCATCCTCAAGTAGCAGTTCCATTTTGTGAGGAGCATTTTTGAGGACATTATTTTCTTGAGAAGCTTTCCCTTCTTCAATATCACGAATTTCCTGACGAATCTGAACCATAGCCTCAACAAAGCGGTCAAGTTCTTTCAATGATTCACTTTCTGTGGGTTCTACCATGAGTGTTCCGTGAACAGGAAAAGCAACAGTTGGGGCATGGAATCCATAATCAACCAGACGTTTCGTGATATCATTCACTTCTATACGGGCAGATTTGCTGAAAGCATTACAATCTAAAATCATCTCATGTGCTGCAAAACCGTTTTTGCCAACATAGAGAATGGGATAATGTTTTTCCAGACGTGCTTTTAGATAATTGGCATTAAGAATGGCATATTCAGTGGCTTTCTTCAACCCATTTCCGCCTAGTAATTTCGCGTAGGCATAAGAAATAGGAATGATCAGTGGGCTTCCGAAAGGAGCAGCAGAGACTGCCTTGATGGCTTTTGGTCCACCTATTTCAAATACAGAATGGCCAGGAAGAAAATCTACAAGATGTTTTGCTACACCTATGGGGCCAATTCCAGGACCACCACCACCATGAGGAATTGCAAATGTTTTATGCAAGTTCAGGTGGCATACATCGGCTCCGATGAATCCAGGGCTGGTAAGTCCAACCTGTGCATTCATATTGGCTCCATCCATATAAACTTGGCCTCCGCACTTGTGAACGGCTTCTAGTATTTCTATAATATCTTCTTCAAACACTCCGTGGGTAGAAGGATATGTAATCATCAGAGCTGCGAGATTATCTTTGTGTTCAGTGGCTTTTGCTTTTAGATCTTCAAGATCCACATTTCCGTTGTCGTCGCATTTAACGATGACGATGTCCATGCCCGCCATGGCTGCACTTGCAGGATTAGTTCCGTGGGCAGATGATGGAATTAAACATACTTTACGGTGTGCGTCACCACGACTGATATGATATTGACGAATAACCAAGAGTCCTGCATATTCTCCAGATGCACCTGAATTGGGCTGAAAGGAGACTTTTGCAAATCCTGTTATTTCAGAAAACATCTTGTCCATATCATCAATCATGTATAGGTATCCTTCTGCTTGATCCTTTGGAACAAATGGATGAATGGCTCCGAATTCGGGCCAACTGAGCGGAAATACTTCAACGGCTGCATTGAGTTTCATGGTGCATGATCCAAGTGGAATCATGGTTCTGTTCAGCGCAAGGTCCTTGTTTTCAAGAGATTTGAGATACCTCATCATTTCAGTTTCAGAGTGATAACTGTTAAAAAGTGGATGAGTCATATAAGTTGAAGTTCGATTAAACTTTCCATCAAAAGTTGTTATTGCAGAGCAAATTGTTGGGTTACAAATAAATTCTGAACAAGGCTTGTTGATGGCTTTTGAAAGGACACAGGTAATATTATTGATGTCATTGATGCAGGAAGTTTCATCAAAACTGATTCCAAAAATCTCATTATCATAATATCTAAAATTCATTTTTCCCTCTAGTGCATATTCACGAATTTTTTTCATATCGACACCTTGAGGAATTTTGAAACGGATGGTGTCAAAAAAGTTTTTGTTCAGTTGTGAATAACCTAGTTTTTCTACTTCTTGAGCTAGAACTCCTGTTAGTATATTGATATGTCTTGCAATATCTTTGATTCCTTTGGGGCCGTGATAGGCAGCATACATAGCAGCCATTGTTGCCAATAGGGCTTGTGCTGTACAGATGTTTGAAGTTGCGCGTTCACGTTTGATATGTTGCTCTCTTGTCTGTAAAGCCATTCTGAGAGCACGATTTCCGTGACTATCAATACTGATTCCGATAATTCTACCAGGCATGTTTCTTTTGAACTCATCTTTGCAGGAAAGGAAAGCAGCATGAGGACCTCCAAATCCCATTGGAATTCCAAATCGCTGGGTTGAACCCACAACGATGTCGGCACCCCATTCTCCCGGAGGAGTTAGTAAAGCCAGAGCCATAATATCCACAGCAGCAGCAACCAAAACTCCGTTTTGATGTGCCTTTTCAGTAAGAGCACTGAAGTCATGAATTTCACCTTCTTCATCAGGATATTGAATGATTGCTCCAAAGACATTTTCGTCAAAGGAGAATTTATTACAAGGCATTACTTTTATTTCTATATCCAGAGGTTCAGATCTTGTAAGGATGACGTCTAGTGTTTGTGGAAATATTTTTTCTGAAACAAGAAAAACATTAGCATTTGCTTTTACTTTGTCTCTGGAGCGAGCGTTGAATGCCATAATCATTGCTTCGGCAGAAGCAGTAGCTTCGTCAAGTAGTGAGCTGTTGCTGATTGGCATTGCTGTTAGATCGCTAACCATTGTTTGAAACAGCAAAAGAGCTTCAAGGCGTCCTTGTGAAATTTCAGCTTGGTATGGAGTGTAGGATGTGTACCAACCTGGGTTTTCAAGAATATTTCGCTGTATGACAGCAGGCAATAGGGTATTGTAATATCCTTGCCCGATAAATGATCGGTAGATTTTGTTTTTTGCACCGATACTTCTCAAAAGGTCAAATACTTCTGCTTCACTTTTGCCAGCAGGAAGGTTCAGTGGTTTGGGAAGACGTATTTTTGAAGGTACGGTTTTGTCAATCAGTTCGTCAATTGAGCTTACTCCAATTGTTTTCAGCATTTGGGGAATCTCACTATCGCGAGGACCGTTGTGTCTCTGATGAAAATTGTCAGTAATCATGGTATGTATGTGTTTTAACGTTAAACTTTGAATGGAATGCAAACTTACAAATTTTTAAAATTGCTATCTTTATAATGAGGAATTAATTTTTTTAATAAAAATCTTAGGGCGGACAATAATTTATAGCAAAATATCATTAATTTCGTAAAAAAATAACGACGTCAATAATGAAAAATATAATATCGCTCACTTTATTTTTATGCATGGTGTTTTCTCTACAGGCTCAAGACACTCTGGTTTTTATTAATGGAAAACAAAAAAAAGATGTGGAGTTTATGAAAGTGCAGGATGATTATTTATATTATCAGATGTGGAAAGGAGAGAAGAACAAAATTAAGCTTATCGCAAAAGAAGAAGTGTATGCGGTTTACACAAAAGAAGGACATCATATCATCACCTATAAACAAGATAGTATTGGGTTTATTCTGGATCAGGGAAAAATGTTCGACTACATAGATGGGATGGCAGAAGGTTGGAAATCTTATCACAATCCATATATTCCCATTGTAGGATTTGCTGTTTCTGTTGGGGCAGGAATCTGGCCTGGAATACCATGGGGACTTGCTGTTCCTGTTGCTTTGCCAGCAGTTGTTTCATTATTTGAAGCCAAAGAGAAGCGTTTTCGTAATTTTCCAGAAGATAAAATAGGAAACTACTATTTTACTTTGGGGTATAAAGATATTGCTAAAGCGAAAAAACTTAGATCGGCTGTAATATACGGAGGCTCTGGTTATGTGGTGGGAATGATTTTGAATATGGCCTTTATTAGCCCTATGCCGTAAAACAAAAGGATGTTTTTGGCGTTAATATAATTGTGTGTAATGGAGAAATTATGAATAGGAGATGGTTGATTTTTGTGTTTATGTTTGTTTTTGTGGGAATATTATTTGGTGCGTGTAAGACAAAACGAAATCCTAAGTATAATCCCAAAAAATGTAAAACTTGTCCTGCTTTTGGGAGTAAAGTGAAACCTTCAGACACCTTTTTACTGAATGGGTAGTTCTCAAAATAATACTCAACAATTGGTTCAGTTTAGTGGCGTAATTTCAAATGCTGCTTTATCTGTTTTCCAATCTATTATTGCCTCGCATTCTGTTCAGATAAAACTGGTAAAAAAGCGCAAGTCAAAATATGGTGATTTCAGATACCATAGAAGCCAAAAAACAGCACAAATCACAGTAAACAGTGGAATGAGTGCCGATGCAACTGTGTTTATTCTGGCCCATGAAATTGCACATTTTCTTGTACATTCCTTGTACAAACGGGAGCAAGCTCATGGAGTACAATGGAAAAATACTTTTGGGGAATTGTTAATCCAGTTGATGGATCAAGATATTTTTTCGGAGTCTGTTTCAAGAGAACTATGTCTTTATATTGAAAAACCCACGGCAACATTAAGACGAAATAGTTGTTTGCACAAAGAACTTTTCGGGAATGATATGATTGAAAGTGGAACCATTGCACTCAATGATATTTCAAAAGGGTCTAAATTTACCATAGGGCAAAGTCCTAGGATTTACGAGAAACTTGATAAACGCAGAACGCGGTATGTGTGTTGCTGCCTACAAAACAAAAGGTTGTATCTGGTAAGTCAGCATTTGATGGTTAATACTCTAGAATAATTGTTATTTTTGCAAGTAAACAGAGAAGAGATGAATGACAACAATTATTGCGTAATTATGGCTGGTGGTGTAGGGGCAAGATTTTGGCCCATGAGCCGCAATACAATGCCCAAACAGTTTATTGATATTCTGGGAACAGGCAAAACACTGATTCAGTTGACTTATGATAGATTTACCAAATTAATTCCTGCTGGAAATATTTTTATTGTTACAAATGTAGCATATAAGGAATTGGTAAAGGAACAACTGCCAGATATTGATGACAGTCGTATTATACTCGAACCTGCACGTCGAAATACTGCACCGTGTATTGCTTATGCAACTTATAAGATTCATAAAATGAATCCAGAAGCCAATATTGTTGTGGCTCCTTCAGATCATGTGATAATGAAAGAAAAGGATTTTTTAAATACTGTTAAGGAAGCACTTCATGCCGTTGAGGAAAAAAACATTCTGATGACACTTGGGATTACTCCCAGCCGTCCTGATACAGGTTACGGATATGTTCAGTTTATGGATGCTGATGTTAACGAAGAACATTATTATTCTTTTGAGAATGTTAATATTAAGAAAGTTAAAACGTTCACCGAGAAACCCAATCATGAAATGGCAGAGTCCTTTCTACAGAGCGGCGATTTTCTGTGGAACTCAGGCCTTTTTATCTGGTCTTCAAGCTCAATTATGAATGCACTTGAAGAACATCTTCCTGATGTGGCAAAACTTTTTCAAAAAATTGTTCCGCAGCTGAATACTCCCGAAGAATTCGATGTGATTGATGAGACTTACACAGAATGCCGTAGTATTTCAATTGATTATGGTGTTATGGAAAAAGCTCTTAATGTCTATGTATTTGTTTCTGATTTTGGATGGAGCGATCTTGGAACATGGGGGTCATTGCATGAATACAGAGATAAAGATGACGATAACAATGCTGTATCAGGAAAAAACGTTATGCTTTATGGCACCAAAGACTCTATTATAAATGTTCCCAAAGATAAACTTGTGGTGATACAAGGAGTTGAAGATTTTATTATTGTTGAAAATGACAATATTCTTCTTATTTGCAAAAAAAGTGACGAGCAAATGATTAGACAGTTTGTTACTGACGTGCTTGTGGAAAAGGGAGAGCAGTATATTTAATACTGAATCATTTAGCATTCAACTATTTTTTAATTCTATTTTCAGAAAGAGATAAGCTTTTTGTTGGTTTAGTCTATTGTTCTGAAAAAGTGTAGCTTAGAATATAGTCGCCAAAAAACTCACAATGAACAATAAAATCGGTGACAGTGTCTTTAAGAAACACCTTGATTTTTATTTTCCAGTGATCGTTTTCCTGGCGTAGAGAATGAATGTGTATGTTTTTTCTCAATGAAATTTCAGGATTGTCGTAGCATTTATAGACTGCTTCTTTTGCAGACCAAAACATGGTATAGCTTGCGGGTGAAGGATGGACTGAAGCCCTGATGAGTTCAATGGGATTTAGAAATTTTGATCTTACACTGATGACTTTTTTTTCAATTCTTTCAAGATCGATGCCCGGCTTGATTGATTTGTTTTCTGAAATCAGAGTGGCCGAAAAATCTCCCGAATGTGTTACAGAAATATTTCGAGGAGGGTTTATCAGATATGGCTTGCCGTTGCGTGTATAGTAAATCTTGTAGATGGTGTCAATTTTGACAAGATTCCGTATAAGAACTCTGTAGCTGAGCCATTGTTTTTGTCTGTGCTCTGTTTTGAAGCCAGCAAGAGTGTCAAATTCTTCCTTGTTGAGGTACAATTGCGAGATCAGATCTTCAGTGTTTTCTGTGATATGCCAAAGCCCAAGCTGAATACCAGATTCCAAGAGAGAATGTTTAACTAATGGCATACCAAATTTAATTTAAATCAAAACAAGCGTAAAATTAGAGCTTTTTTCGCAAAAGCGGAAACTGTTGCACATTTCTTATGAAATGAAAAAAAATAAACAAATAAAAAATGTATAATTTTGTTAGTTCTTTTGAGTTTATAACCGTTCGTTAAAAAATTAATTTATGAAAAATCTTTTTTTGCTTTTTATTATATTATTTCAAGGCTTTTTACTTTCGGCACAACAGTCAGAAACATCAAAAACTATTTCTGGAAAACCGGTTCATGAAATTTCGGGTATCAACAACAGAGATGTCTCTTTTTTGTTTTGGCAGGATTTTGATGGCGGATTAATGCCTCCCACAGACTGGACTTTGGAGTCAGGGGTTACTCCTCAGACATGGATGCTGGGGGATTCACTGATTTATCCACCCACTTCGGGCGATTATTTTATGATCTGTCGGTATGATGAAACCTATAATGCCGCAGGACAGGATGAAAAGCTTTTTACCCCTATTATTAGCCTCGATGGATTATCCGATGCCACCATGTCTTTTTGGTTTCTTTTTAGCCGTTTTTGGGGAATAAAACCCAACAACAATTATGATTTGCAGGTGTTGATGAGTTTAGATGGAGGAACAAGTTTTCAAGATACAATTTGGACAGAACTTTCCACTGATACCTCTGCATGGAATTCATGGCAGTGGGTGAAAGCAGAAATTGATCTTACTTCTTTCGTGGGCCAAACAAATCTTCAATTTTGTTTTCGCTATGTTGGATTTGATGGTGCTGATGCTGCTATTGAGGACGTTGCCATATCATTTGTCACAGGCTTGAACGAAAGCGTTTCAATGCAAATGCCACTTTATCCTAATCCGGCTTCTGATCGGATTTTTATACCTGGCAAACTATCCCGCTCTGTAACTGTTTATGATATGGGAGGGAATCTAGTGTTTTCAGTGGTTCTTGCACCCGAGCAGAATGAGATTAACATCTCAAAACTTTCAGCAGGGACCTATAATGTAGTTGTGGTTACTGAGGATAAAAACAAAAGCGCCAGTACTTTTATTAAACACTAGTTCCATTTTTTGGAAAAGTTTTTTCCTGACCTTTTTCAGTAACAATTGCAGCATACAGGAATTTCTTGATCATCTTGGCAATGGATGTGGTATTTATAAATGGAATACTCACAATGGTAGATTTATTTGAAAACATTAAAATAAAAAGTATATTTGTGCAACAAAATTAGCAGACCACATGAAAAACACGACATCTAAATCCTTGCTGTTTTCAGACAATAGAGTTGAATTGTTAGAGCAGTTGCCCGAAAACAGTCTTGCTATTGTTGCTGCTGCGGATTTTATGCCCAAAAGTGCAGATCAGAATTTTCCTTTCTATCAAAACAGCGACTTTTTTTACTTGACAGGACTGAATCAAGAAAAATCAGTGTTATGTCTCTGCAAATCGCACCCAAATCCTGCAATGAGAGAAGTTTTGTTTTTACTTGCTGCTTCTCCAGAAATGGAAACATGGACAGGGCACAGGTACACAAAAGATGAAGTCAGACAAATAAGCGGAATACAAACAATATTGTCTCTTGATGATTTTCATTCAAAGCTTAAAGAGTTGATGGTTCTTTCAAAAAAAGTGTATTTCCTCAAAAATGAGGCGGTCAATTATTTGCAGGAAATCCCAACGTGGCCAGATTTGTTGTCACAACGCATCAAAAATGATTATCCTTTGCATGAATATGACAGGCTGAGTCCTTTGTTGGCAACCATGAGACTTATTAAGAAAACTGCTGAAATAGATGCCATCAGTAAAGCTATAGATATTAGTGGAAAAGTATTGCACAGGGTGTTAAAGACCGTAAAACCTGGATTGCATGAATATCAGGTTTCGGCAGATATTACACATGAAGTTCTTTGGAACGGAGGTTCCGGTCATGCTTTTGAGCCCATTGTAGCTTCTGGTAAAAATGCATGTGTGTTGCATTATGTTACACCAAAAGATTTATTGAAAAACGGAGATTTGTTGCTTATAGATTTTGGGGCCGAGTGGAATCATTATGCTTCTGATTGTTCAAGGACATTTCCTATAGGAGGAAAGTTTTCTAAAAGGCAACGCGAATGTTACGATGCTGTGCTGCGTGTTTTTAAAAAAGCCTTGTCATTATATGTGCCTGGTAGCACAATCAACAAAATTAATGATCAGGTCAATCAATGGATGGAAGAAGAAATGATTGGGTTGGGGCTTTTTTCTAAAAAGGATGTGAAAAATCAAAATCCCGATGCTCCTTTATTTAGAAAATATTTTATGCATGGAACAGCTCATTTTATTGGCCTTGATGTTCATGATGTTGGTATGAAGCATGTCCCACTAAAAAACGGAATGGTTCTTTCCTGTGAACCGGGACTTTATATTGCAGAAGAAAATATAGGAATTAGAATTGAAAACATGGTTCTTGTGAATAAAAAACCTGTCGATATGATGAAGAATTATCCGGTTGAAGTAGAGGAAATTGAAAGGATTATGAAGTAGAAAGTCCCTATTCCCTAAGAAATAAAAACATAAAAAATCATTTTTATATCAATAAAACAGTCTTTTATTGATGAAAACAGTCAAATTGTATGCAATGTGTTTGTTTTTGTAATTTATTTCGTATTTTTACAGCCATAACAACAAAAGTAAAAGAGCTATGAAAAAAATGTATTCTTTGATGGGCATTTTTATGTCCATGATGTTTGGTTTTTTATTATTTAGTTCCGTAAATCTTTTTTCGCAATGTGGGCAGGTTGATCATGGCGGAGCAAACATGATTATTAACACAAATACAATGCTTGGAGGCGAGCATATTAATGTAAATAAGTTTCAAGTAATAAATGGAGTCACTTTGACAGTGGATCCGGCTTGCAAGTTTTTGATAGTTCATGCAGATACAATAATTGTAGCAGGAATTATTAATGGGAACAATGCTGGATCAATTGGCGGAAACGGTGGAGCTGGCGGAGGTGCTGCCAATGGCAGTGGCAATTCCGGAAAGGGAGGATTTGGAGGACAGGCAGGCACAGGAAATGGAGGCGGCTTGGTAGGAGCTAATGGCGGAGCAGGAGGAACAATTACACAGATTTGTGGTGGTTTGTTTTGTGCCGGGAACCGTGATGGAATGAATGGCGGCGGTGGTGGTGGCGGTGCTGGCAGTGGCGGTGCCTATGGAGGAACTAGTGGAATTGGAGGCTGGGGAGCTTTTGGCACTGGATTTACAGGAGCCTCAGGGGGTAGTTATGGGGCATCAGGAGTCTCTGCTTCTGCGTATGGCACAGTGGATGGAATTGATATCACTTGGGGATCAGGTGGTGGCGGTGCTGGTGGCGGTGGTGGCGGTTGGACCGCAGGTATGGCCGGAGGGAAAGGCGGCAATGGCGGAGCGATGGTAAGGCTTACTTCAAACGGACCACTCACTGTTGTTGGAAGTATTTGGTGTAATGGAGAAAATGGACAATATGGAGGCAATGGCGCAGGAGAAAGCACAGACAATGGGTTTGATTGTAGTTGTAGTGGTTATAGCGCTTGCGGTCTTTGTTCAGAATCGATATATGATGGAGCAGGTGGTGCCGGTGGCGGTGCTGGTGGTGGATCTGGCGGAGGCATTTTGCTTCAAGCCAATGGTCCAATGAATGTTACTGGTACCTTACAGGCAAAAGGTGGTGATGGGGGAATAGCAGGAATTCCAACTTCAAATATGGGAACTTGTTTTGACGATTCTCGTGGAGGCGGAAGTGGGAGTGGTGGACGTATTAAAATATTTTCTAATCCTTGCTACAATCATAATATTGCTCCCAATGCTTCTGTTGTTGCAGGTGCAGGAGGATCTGGTGTTACTGTAGGACTTTTAGCCAGTGCCGGTACTTATCGGGGCGACCTTGTGAATCCTTCTTACACAGTTCTCGTTGCTGGAGCAATTCAGTTGGATGATCCAGATTTTTGTATGTATGGAGATGTTCCAGAAATCACGTCAACAACTCCCGCTTCAGGTGGAGTGCCGGGAATTCTTACTTATCAGTGGCAATATAGCATCGTTGATGCCGTCAGTGGTTTTTCTAATATTCCAGGACAAATTTCACTTACATATAATCCAAATATAATTTCTCAAACAACATGGTACAGGCGTAAGGCAGTGTCTGGAACTTGTGAAGAATTTAGTAATGTGGTGAAAGTTACTGTTACTCCAGCTCCTACAGTTGTATTATCAGGACTGAGCCCACAGTATTGTAGTACAGATGGTCCGGTTACAATGACTGGGACTCCTTCGGGTGGTACTTTCAGTGGTGGCGGAGTGACTAATGATCAGTTTCATCCTACAGTTGCTGGTATTGGCATGCATACTATTAAATATACTTATGTTGAGGGTGGATGCACAATCAATGATCAGAAAAATGTACACGTTGTTGATTGCACTTCCATTGAAGAAATCGAAAATGTTTCAGCCACAGTGTATCCAAATCCATCAACAGGTGAGTTTTATATTGAGCTGATTGGTTTCAACGGAAGTGACGTCTTGATGAAAATGTATAATTTGAACGGACAGATGGTATTTGAAAAATATACAGGGCAATATATCAATGGTCAGAAAATTTCAATCAGTGTCAAAATTCCATCAGGGAATTATATGTTGCATATAATTTCAGGAGAACGTACACTGACTGAGCCCATAAGCATACAATAGCAATAGTTATTGAGATATTTCAAACTGCCTGTTATTTTTGTAACAGGCAGTTTTTGCTTTATAACCGACAAGATTTTTATAGTTAGCTAAGATTCAGCTCTCGAAGGATTTGCTCTGTGTGATTTTTGGTGTCCACCTTTCGGATAATTTTTTCGATGATTCCCTTTTCGTCAATGATAAAAGTGGTGCGCAACACTCCTTCATAAGTTCTTCCATACATTTTCTTTTCACCCCAAGCACCGTAAGTTTTTAACAGTAGTTTTTCGGTATCGGGAATCAGTTCAAATGGGAGTTCGTGCTTTGACTTAAATCCGGAGTGAGATTTTTCGTTGTCAGGGCTGACACCGATTATCACAAAACCTTTCTTTTTCAGTTCGGCAAAATTATCTCTCAGATTGCAGGCTTGAGCAGTGCATCCTGAAGTATTATCCTTTGGATAAAAATACAGAATTACTTTTTTTCCTGCAAAATCTTTCAAGGTTTTTCCTGAGATGCTGAAGTCAGGGGCTTGCTGTCCTTCTATTAAATGGCTCATAATGTTTTGATTTATTTGTTAACAGTACCGATTTTTTCTTCTATGGACTTGACTTTTTCTTTTATGGTGTTCACATGACCTTTTCTGATATCAAATGTAAGAGTCGAATACACTCTATCGCAGTCCGGTTCCAACAACAGATATGATTTTTCCACAAGCGAAAGCGCTTGAGCGATGGTTTCAGTCTCAACAATAGTGCCCATGGGTGTGAGCTGGTAGTCATAACTGCTGTCTCTGATCATCTCGATAATGCGGCTCACATACTTACTTGAGCCTTTTTCAACCTTGCTGGTTGGAAACATCGCAAATTCCATTAGTACTGACATAGTAGAAAAATTTACACAAATTTACTAAAATAATGCGACGCAGATTTATTTGGTTATGTGCGAAAATGGTTGTTTTTTTGAAAAAAAATAGGACAATGCAAAAAATCGCCGTTTTTGCCTCAGGTTCAGGTACCAATTGTGAAAACCTGATTAAATATTTTCAAAAGTCAACTGAAATTCAAGTAGCTGTGGTTGTTACCAACAACCCTTTTGCGGGAGTGATTGAGCGGGCATCAGATCTAGAAACGGATTGTTATATCAATCTTTTTCAAACAGCTGATGATTTTCAGACGCTCGATGAAATCTTGGATGAATATGAAATTTCATGGATTGTGCTTGCCGGTTTTTTGAAACTGGTTCCTTCCGAGATCATTGGCAGATATGGGTGCAAGATTATCAATATCCATCCTGCCTTGCTTCCTGCTTACGGAGGAAAGGGCATGTACGGCATGAAAGTCCACGAGGCAGTGATTGAAGCAGGGGACAAGGAATCAGGAATCACCATTCATTATGTCAACGAGAAATACGACGAAGGGGCAATCATTGCACAACACAAATGTAGCGTAGATCCTCATGATACAGCCGAAACCTTGGCCGCAAAGATTCATGAGTTAGAGTACAAGCATTTCCCTGAAGAGGTGGAAAAAGAAATATTGAAGAAGAGCGAATAGTTTCATACAATCTTTAGAAAGAAAAAGGGGAGCCTTTTACGAACTCCCCCACAATTAGATTCTTCAAAAATGAATTATGGCTTTTGGGCTCCGTAGCCTTTCATAGCACCAAAGAGGTTCAACGCTTCTTTCCATGGATATTTGTTCATATGCATTGATGCTGATGAGATTTTAATTGGTTGAGTCATTCCCAGTGCTTTTGCCCATTGGTTTTCGGAAGTATTGGGATCATAACTGGTTTTTTCACTGTAAGTTGCTGCATAAAATCCTTTCAAATATGCTTGATTGACACTGATCTGAGGTGCGGTGCCACTATTTCCCTGTACACTTGCAAATTCCAAGTCTTCAAATTCCCCCGCAGTAATTTGTAATTTGGTATTGCTTGCAGGACTGTATTCAATATCTCCACCTTTGTTTCCAAAAAGGATATTGTGGTCAATCTGCACATATTCATTTTTACAAAATCTTGTGTTGTCAATTCCACCCATGATACTGGTTCCGATAATGTTGTGATGGATGTTGTATTTCAGTTTGGTCATAATTCTCACTCCGTATCCCATATCAAGAAAATCTTTCACGCGACTCCAGCTGAACAGAATCGTGTTGTATGCCACTTCAACTTCACCACAAGCGATCATATCTTTTGGCTCTTTGCTTCCGGCGCAAGTTCCAAAAACTTCAATTGCAGCCATGCGATTGGCAACAAACACGTTGTTTCTGATAATAAACTTCCCACTGCGATGACCAGCCTGAACGCCAAAACTGGCTCCATTGATAAATGCACAATTCTGAATTATTACATCACCGCCCATTGTGGCACTAACAAATTGGATGCAGGGTTCAGTTGCTGTTGCATTTCCACCATCAGGATGTCCTTCTGTAGATTGCAGAAAACGGCCTCCGTCAACTCCCTCCACTAAACCTTCTTTTTTGCTGTACGCATTTCGCTCGCCCATGTCAAAAACGATATGGTCGATGATCGTCCCTGCCACCTCTTTGGTAAACCGCAGAAGAGCCTTGCGTGATTTGCCGCCGCTTGCATTATCAGGTTGGAAAACTGTGGGATGACTAACGATATCCTGTTTTGTGAAATCCTCATTAAAACTTCCGTACAGTATCAATGGTTTGTCACTTTCAAGAAAGCCAACATTAAATGTACCCATATAAATACCGCCGGCAATTTTGATCTCGTCTCCCGGTTTCGCCATCTGAATGGCCTTGTCAATATTTTTCACAGGAGATGATGTGCTTCCGTCATTGTTGTTTTTTCCATTTGTGATAGAAACATGGATAACAGCAGCATTTGAAAGCATTACGAACAGCATCGCAGCTGTAAAAACGACACTCAAAATCAGTTTTTTCATAAGACTAGTTTTATTGATTAATAAAATATCTCACAAAACTAATGCGAATAAAAAGGTATGTGCATCAGTGATTTTACTGATTTTTGGGGGAGGAGGGAAGGGGGGGTTTGCGGAAATGGAAGATTAGCGAGGAGCTTTGACAATGTTTATGGCAGTGGAGTGTAGGCTATATCATTTGATTCTTTTTAAAATTTTCCGCTTGTTCAAAAATCTCTACATACACTTCGTCTCTCTCAACAGGAGGATAGCCGAACTCATCTAAGAGCAAAATTAATCCAACTTTTAGGGCTGATTTTATATCATCGCGTTTATTCCAGTCGGGAAATTTGGCTTGTGAATTTACAAGTTTTTTTACTGCTTTAGCCAACTCAATTAATTTATCTTCAGGATAGGTGAAGTCGTATTTAACGCAAAGCTCTAATAGGATATCATAAAATGCTTTTTCTTCAAAATCAATTCCTAATTCATCTCCTGCTTTAAATTCCTTTTGAACATCCCAAATCAGATTTGTCAAGGCTTCTGCCATTTCTTCGTAAACTTCACTTCTCAGAATGTCGTTCGCATCGCGATTGTTGTAACGGTCAACAATTGCTTGCATTTTTTTTGAGAAGTCAATTCCTTTTACTCTGTTTACTTTTCTGATTTCTCCGATTACTTTGGCTAATAGTTGTTGAAGCAATTTGATTTTGGTGTTCGGCAATTTTATTTTATCAATCTTAGCCAAATAATCTTCATCAAAAAGGTCCTGTTCAGTTTCGACTTCATCACCGAGTTTGAATATTTCTTCTACGCCATCACTTTGCAGGGCATCTTTTATCATTTCCCGAACTTTAGCGTTCATTTGTGCTGTGTCGGGTGCATTGCCTTTGGTGAGTTTGAAAACGATGGAACGGACAGCCAAATAAAAATGCGTGAAATCTCTATCTGTTTGCGTTAGTTTTTCGCTTCCTGCACAAATGTCATAAGCAGCTTTCAGTCGTTGAACCAAACCCATAAATCGGGTTTCTACTTCTTTGGTTTGCTGCACAAATTCAGCAGCAAGGTTAAGTGTGTGTAATTGCTCAATGGTGCTGCCATTAAAATACTTTGAATTGTCAAACCCGCCTGCCGCTTCGCTTTGGCTGGCAGGCTTATGCATCAGTTTTGCCAACAAATCCAAATGATCACGAACAACAACCAATGATTGTTCAATTTCTTCAAAATTGTCCTTGTCGCCTTTGTTGTATTTGGCAAGTGCCAGATTCATTTGTTTTTTGATTCCAATATAATCAACTGCCAAACCTTTGTTTTTCCCTTCAAACTTGCGGTTAACTCTTGAAATAGTTTGAATTAAATTGTGTTGCTGAATTGGTTTGTCAATGTAAATGCTGTCCAAGAAAGGAACATCAAAACCAGTGAGCCACATATCAACCACAATGGCAATTTTGAAATTCGATTTTGGGTTTTTGAATTGGCGGTCAAGTTCTTTTCGGTCATCAGAAGTACCCAACATATCCCAAAGTTCTTTTGGGTCGTCTTTTCCTCTGGTCATTACCAATTTAATGCGTTCAATCGGTTTTAATTCCCGCTTGTCTTTGTCGGTGAGTTCTGCGCCTGCTTCTGCTTCTCTGATTTCATTCCATGCAGGACGAAGTGCAATGATGTTTTTGTAAAGTTCATAAGCAATTTCACGGCTGCTGCTCACAAACATTGCTTTTCCTTTTACCGTTGCACCTTCAGAAACTCGGTTTTCGTAGTGGTTCACAAAATCTTCAGCAACGGCTTGCAAGCGGTCGGGGTCGCCAAGAATGGCGTACATACTTGCTGTTTCCTGCTTGCTTTTGTCAATCTGATATTCATTGGCTCCTAACTCGGCTGCTTCTTCATAGTATTTTTCAATCTTTTCTAATTCACCATTTTTTAAAGCGACTTTGGCGGCTCTGCCTTCATATACAATCCTAACGGTGATTTCATCTCTTACCGATTCGGTCATTGTGTAAGCGTCAACGACTTTTCCAAACACATCAAGCGTTGCATCAATCGGCGTTCCTGTGAAACCAACATAAGTGGCGTTTGGTAAAGAATCGTGCAAGTATTTGGCAAATCCAAATGTCTTTTTTACGCCTTGTTCCGTTATTTTAATTTTTTGGTCAAGATTTACTTGACTGCGGTGTGCTTCGTCCGAAATGCAAATTACATTGGTTCGTTCTGTAAGCAGTTCGGTGTCTTCGGTAAACTTGTGAATGGTTGTAAGAAAAACGCCTCCACTTTGTCTGCCTTGCAGTTTGGTTCTCAGGTCGGCTCTGCTTTCAACACTTTCTACTGCATTGTCTCCGATAAAACCTTTAGCATTGATGAATTGTGTCGAAAGTTGGTCGTCTAAATCGGTGCGATCGGTAATTAATACAATGGTCGGACTTTCAAAATATTCGCTTTTCATCAGCAAGCGGGTGAGGTAAAGCATTGTATAACTCTTACCACTACCAGTTGCTCCAAAATAAGTTCCGCCTTTTCCGTCTCCCTCGGGTTTTTGAGCTTTCTTGATAGTATCAAACAAGGTTCTTGCTGCGTAATATTGCGGATAGCGACAAACTATTTTTTCTTCTTTCTTGCTTTTGTCAGGAATGAAAATGAAGTTGCGAATAATATCTCGCAAGCGGTTTTTATTAAACATTCCCTGCACAAGTGTAAACATACTGTCGATTCCGTCAACACCTGTCTGCCTTGCCCATTTGGCAAGAGTCTGTTTTTCAAAACTTCTTTTTAACCAAGTTCTACCAAACCCAGTTTTTAAATCGCTTTCTCGTTTTACTGCTTCTTCTCTGGTGTAGAAATACTCCCAATGGATTAGCTCAACAGGAAGATGCTTTGATGTATGACTAATTTTTCCATCATTGTGTTCCTTAATTCTTCGTTTTAAATCATTTGTTTGACCTTTATAAAATGAACCATCAGAACATTGTAAAATATAAACGCAAAATTCTCCGCCACCTGGTCTCGGCACAGGCAGGTCTTTTGCCAAACCTGCGACTCTTCGCCAGGCATAGAAGAAATCGTATGGAGCAAAAAATGAACCTGCTTTATTGTTTACGCCATCGCTGATAACGCAAAACGTATTGTATTTAAATAGTTCTGGAATGTCTCTGCGGTAACGCACCGTTAATTGTTTGAAAGCATCAAAAATTGTGGCTTCTTCACGAATGGCACTTTTAAACTCAAACACCACCAATGGCAAACCGTTGATGTAGATTATACCGTCTGGAATGCGCTTTTCCGTTCCATAAATTTCAAGTTGATTTACGAACTTGTAAATGTTGGTGTCGGGCGGATATTGTTCTTCGGGTTCGGCTGCGATTGTTAGCAATTGTTCCGCCTCGAGTTGGCGGTGTTTGTTTAGTCCTGCGTAGTTGATTAGTTGAATGTAAATATCTTTTTGCTTGCGGTCTTCTCTTTTGAGAATGAAACCGTCTGACAGCATTTTTAAAAATGTTTTGTTGCTTTCGTATAGGTCTGAAGCCGGAAGTGTTTTGAGTCGAAGAATAATAGAATTGACTTCATTGTTTGTAATACCTTGTGAAGCGTATTGAGTTAAAAGAAAATTACGCAAATCTTCTTCTATCAAAACCTCATCGGGTTTACGAGAAATCGTAATTCCCAAATGATGGGGAAATCCTTCCTGCCCCAGCAATTCGGCAAATGCCTTTTCTAATTTTTCTTCTGTGAATTTCATTTTCAATAAAATTTATCCTCCGCCCATTTTGCAGGATTATTAATAATGTATTCCGAAATGGTTTGATACGATTGTTCGTTTCGGATAATGTGTTCGTAATAATTGCGTTGCCATAATTTGCCGTCAAACGGTTTCCATCCCAATGTTTTTACCCCACGTATATATTCCACCGTTACAATGGATTGAAACGCCCCCACCATTTCCCCAACGGTTTTCGTCGTCGTAGGGGCAATCCCTTGTGGTTGCGCTTTTTGTGATTCAATAATTTCGTTTGTTTCCGAAATTATGGAACCATCCGAAATTTCCGTGTTTTGGGCATCCGTTTCATTTTGGACGACATCGTCATTTTGGACAACATCGTCATTTTGGACGACATCGGTGTTTTGGACGACATCGGTGTTTTGGGCGACATTGGTGTTTTGGACGACATTGATGTTTTGGGCGACATCGGTGTTTTGGGCGACATTGGTGTTTTGGGCGACATTGGTGTTTTGGGCGACATTGGTGTTTTGGGCGACATTGGTGTTTTGAGCGACATTG
>Ga0265295_1004212_pt1 | contig 19604 bp, 19 predicted proteins | sample Munlansysbiofilm_FD_192503 | JGI IMG/M metagenome (GOLD analysis project Ga0265295, IMG submission 192503) | Leachate microbial communities from a municipal landfill in Southern Ontario, Canada - Methane capture system biofilm | ecosystem: Engineered > Solid waste > Landfill > Unclassified ... | reverse complement strand
TTCGGGCAGGTTGATGTCCAGTAACAAACGGCTGTCAGCATGCCCAAAACCACCCGAAGAGCGGATTTTATTTTTGCCCTGAACCAGATCGATATGCGCATTGTCAATATAAAGACCATCGGCCGAAGACAGATTCTTGAGCTGTAAATTAATATCGCCCGACAAGGTTTGCCGGTTCCAGCGACTGGCTGCATCTATGTTGGCCTGCAAGTCAAGCTGATGCAGTTGATCTGGCCCATCAAGGTCTGCCTTAAAATCGAAACGGGCAGTTAATAAGGACTCTGGTACAGAACCAGCCAGTACTTGATGCAAGGCCAGCCGGTTGCTAAGCAAACTTCCTTCCAAGCGGTCACTGTCATTAATACCCTGTTTTTCTTTCAGTTCGGCATCCAGCGACAGCGAAGAACCGTTTTCAAGTGCCAGTGCCAAATGTGCGTTTTCAAGCGGAACCGGCGCAAACAGATTTAAAGTGGTATTGGCATCCAGAGTTACCCCCTGCCCCTTGCCATCCAGAGCAATCCCCAGATTTTCGGCCGAACCCTGTGCCTGCAGGTTCAGATCAAAGGTGCAGCTGCCACTGTGCTGTCCCCGAAATACCGAGGTAGCCAGAAAACGGTCCAGGCAAATAGGCGAATCCCGGTTTTCGCTGGATGCCTTGGCTTGCAGATTCAGCACCAATGGCCAGGGCGACTTGAGCTGGGTAACTTCAAGATTGCCGCTTACATCGCTATTGACCAGGTCGTGAGCGATATGCAGGCTGTCTATGTTTGCCCTGGCCTGTTCCTGGTTAAGCAGCAAATGGGTCACCCAGAACCCGCTTAGTCCAATGGGTAAATCACGGCCATCGGCCTGCACAAGTGAAAACCTGCCAATACGAATCGTATCCACTTCTATGGTTACCGGCAAACCGGGCATGGTAAATGGCCCAGTGTCGGTGTCAGGTTCGGGAGACGCCACCGGTAACAGGCGAACATCCAGGTCGCCCACTTCCATCTGCGTGATTTTAAGGCGGCGATTGAAGAGTTCGAGCCACTTGACCTGCACACGGGCATTGGTAGCCACCACGTTAACTTCGGGGGTATCAATAAGCAATCGCTCAAGTTTAAGGCCACGCCAGATGGTCCCTTCAACCTCGCCCATTTCACCGCCCACCTGGGCCAGCACATTGCGCAACGTCCATTGACTGCCAGCGCTGGTACCCAGCGCCCAGAACAGAAAAGTGGCAAACAGAAAAAACACCAGCAAAGGGGTGACTTTCCAGTTAAGCCATTTTTTTAAATGCCTGCGGACCCTGCTCAAAATGCCACTCCTAACGAAAAGTGCAGTCTTAATTTATGGTCGCGCTGCCCCCAGGCCAAATCAAGTGACAAAGGCCCGGCCGGTGTCTTGACAATCGCACCCACCCCATAGCCCACGGCAATTTTCATTTCCCGGAAAGAAGGGGCCGCATCACCGGCATCAAGAAACACGCTCATGCCAAAACGATCATCAAAGTAGTGCATGTACTGGGCACCCACCACCCCCAGTGAACGGGTACCCACAACCGCATTCCCCGTGTCACGACCAAACTCATTATATCTATAGCCCCGAATGGAGCGGGCTCCTCCGGTCCGGTAACCGAAGTCATCTGGGATAGGCGTATTTTTAGCGCCCACTACCTGTCCGGCTTCCGCCCGTAGCGTAAAGACATCTCTTTTACCCACCGGCCACCATTTTTGTACCCGTAAACTAACCCGGCCAAAAGTCTGCTGCTTGTTTAACGTCATGCCGGCCCCCAGCCCCAAGGCAATCAGGTTCCCGTCCCGGGGATCGTAACGGTCGTTAATATCCCGTCGTAAAAAATCCCAGGTACCCACCACCGTTGGCAAAGAATAACGCGCTTCGTTTTCACGCTTGATTGAGTCGTAAGCAACTAACACCCCCCAGTTGGATTCGTAATCAACCCGGCTTTCAGGGTCCAGTTTGAATTCACGTTTACGTTTCCAGCCTAAGCCAAAACGCGTGACCTCTTCATTTTGAATATCGGAATGGCGGGCCATTACCCCAAAACTGTCCCGTGAACCATCGTAATTGGGCGGCAAGGTGAAATCAAGAAAGGCACGCTGGCTTTTAAAATCGACGCCTGCCCCCGTTTCCATAATGATCGGCAGTCCCCAGACAACATTTTGCGTATAAAGCCCCTCAACCCGGATTCCACTAATGTCGTCCACCCCCAAGGAGCCCGCTACCGAACTTGCCGGGCCTTCGGTTACCCGAACAGACACCGGCAATTCCACCTGCTCCCTGCTGTAAACGTCAGGGCCTTCGGGCGTTTTAAGGGAAACGAATGCGCCCCTGAAAAAATTGGTTGACTGCAACGCCTGCTGCCAGTCATCAAGCTGCTCCTGAGTGTAGGGATCACCGGGCTTATACCGTATATAACGACGCACCAGGCTTTCGGGAACTCGACGCAGGCCAATGACCTCTATATTGCCCAGGGTCACTGCCGGACCACTATCGACCTCTGTTACCGTGTTAACCGTTGAGGTTTCGGGATTAACCACTGCCTGGGAGTGCGTCATGCGGGCAAGATAAAAATCCCGATCCATGACACCATCAAGCAAAGCGCTTTTTGAAGAGCTCCAGCGGGCGTTGATAAAATCGGCCTCAACGGGCAAACCCCAGTTTTTTTTCAGGGACGCTACCCGCTGTGCATATTGGGCACCGATAATACTGCCAGCGAAACGGTTTTCCACCGACGCCACTTTGGCCACTTTACCAAGGTCTATATATATATCCCAGGTTTCACCACCCACGTCTTCACCCACCTCAAGGGTAACCTTAGGGGCAAAATACCCTTGTGTGGCAAGGGCGGAAATCACGGCGTCACGCCCCCGGCTGCGAATCCGCTCGGCTTCGCCACCGTCCTGGTCATCGGCCAGCCGAACCACAGCACTAATGCCGTCATTAACACTTTTCAAAATTTCAGGACTCAAACCGCTGGGGTCAATCACCACCTCGGGTTTGCCAGCAGCAAACACCACAGAGGTGGCAAACAGGATGAGCGGTAAAAAAGTGGCGTGCCGGGCTTTAAAGTACATCGAATTGAATGGTTAACAGGTTCGTACTATATATAATTTAATTCTATAACGGTTTTACCACTACTGAAGGAAACTTGCCACTCATATCTACGGCCAAATCAGAAACCGCAACGGCCAGTTTTCTGGCGATATGACGGTACGACCGGGCGGCCTCGCTGTTTGGGTCAGACACCACCGTCGGGTTACCAGAGTCTGTTTGCTCACGTACTGCCAGCGTGAGCGGCAGGCTGCCCAGCCATGGCACATCCAGTTCCTGCGCCATATTACGACCACCATCCTGACCAAACAAATGCTCAACATGACCGCAATTTGTACATACATGCATGGACATATTTTCAATCACTCCCAGAATAGGCACATCAACCTTCTGGAACATGCGCAGGCCTTTGCGGGCATCGGCCAGGGCAATATCTTGTGGCGTGGTAACAATAACCGCCCCCACCACTGGCACTTTCTGCGCCAGTGTCAGGGCAATATCGCCGGTTCCGGGTGGCATATCCACAATCAGGTAATCCAGGTCAGGCCAATTGGTTTGCCGTAACAATTGCTCAAGAGCCTGGGCAACCATGGGGCCACGCAAAATGGCTGGTGCATCGCCGTCTATCAGGAAGCCAATCGAGTTTACTGCAATGCCATGCCCTTCAAGGGGTTCCATACTTTTACCATCAACTGACTTTGGCTTGCCTGAAACACCCAGCATCAGTGGCTGGCTCGGACCATAAATATCAGCATCAAGAATACCAACTTTTGCACCCGTCTGGGACAGGGCAAGTGCCAAATTAACAGAAGTTGTACTTTTGCCTACGCCCCCCTTGCCTGAAGCCACCGCTATAATATTTTTTATTGATACAATTGGTTTCAGACCCCCTTGAACCACATGGCTTTTGATACCATCTAAGTAGTTAATTCGGGTTTGAGCGGCGCCAGCCCTGGTACAGGCGTCTTTTATCTGTTGCTCTATATTACTTTTGTCTTCGGCGGGGTAATATCCCAGAAATAACTTGACTTCTACGGCATTACCTTTAATTTCCAGGTCCCTTTCCCTGATTTTTTTAGCCAGGGACATACCGGTAAGCGGATCCTGCACAGACTGCAGCTCGGAAAGAATGGTGTTTATTTGTAAACTCATGGTTTCATCACTTTTAAACTAACTTGAGTAGAATAGTCAATCATACCGTTTTTATTATCAGCAGGTGAAGATAAACCTGCCACTCTCATGGGGTTTCCATACATAATGAAAGATTTTCTAGACAGTACCCTGAAAAGCATTCTATTTGTCATCCTGGCCATTGTCGGCCTGTGCATGGCATTCATCTTCATGGCATCAACCGCCATTGCCCTGGGCATCATGTACATTATTGCCCGCGTTCGCGGACAAAACTTTTCAGCCGGCCAGTTCTGGACCCAATCCCGTTCCCGGGCACGCCAGACGCAAACCGACTTCCAGGAAAAATTCCACAAACGCAAATTCTCCACCAGCACCAAAGACGTGACCGACGTCGAAATACGTGAAATCAAATAAAAAACTGCTTTTTACTCACACTTTTTCGGTAAGATAAAAAAATTTTAAAGATTCCCTGTTGTCTTTTTGTGTTTACCCCGCCTCTTTCCCGCTGGGAATATCATGCCGGTTCAGTTTGGGCCGGCTTTCACTGTTTTCATGGGCTTTAGCGGACACCACAAGCACCTACTGGCGCCAGGCCTGCATTTTCGTCTACACTCACTCAATTGTTTAATTTTTACTGTAATTGTTCATGACACGCACGATTTTTGTTACTACCGCACTTCCTTATGCCAATGGCTCATTTCATATTGGCCATATCATGGAATATATCCAGGCCGATATCTGGGTTCGCACCATGCGCATGTCGGGCCATACCGTTCATTTTGTCGGTGCCGATGACGCCCATGGCGCCCCCATCATGCTTAAAGCCGAAAAAGAAGGCATCAGCCCGGAAGAACTCGTTGCACGCTATGCCAATGAACGCCCCACCTACCTGAATGGTTTCCATATCAAATTTGATCACTGGCACAGCACCCACAGTGAAGAAAACGTACAGCTATCTGGCGACATTTACAAAGCCCTGAAAGCGGCCGGCTTCATCAACAGCAAAACCATTGAACAGTTTTACGATCCGGTCAAGGGCATGTTCCTGCCAGACCGTTATATCAAGGGCGAATGCCCCAAATGCCATGCCAAAGACCAGTATGGCGACTCCTGTGAAGTATGTAGCGCCGTATACGCGCCTACTGAACTGATCAACCCATACTCCACCCTCACCAATGCCACACCGGTATTGAAGTCTTCTGAACACTTTTTCTTCAAGCTGTCCGACCCGCGCTGCGTTGAGTTCTTGCAAGACTGGACCAACGGCACCAACAGCCGTGGCCAGAAGCGTCTGCAAAACGAAGTGCTGGCCAAAACCCGTGAATGGCTTGGCAACGCTAACGACAGCGAAAGCGAAAGCAATCTGAACGACTGGGACATTTCTCGTGATGCGCCCTATTTTGGCATTGAAATTCCCGATGAACCCGGTAAATATTTTTATGTATGGCTGGATGCGCCGGTTGGCTACCTGGCCTCTTTAAAAGCCTATTGCAAAAAAACCGGCCTTGACTTTGACGCCCTGCTTGACCCCAACGGAAATACCGAACAGGTTCACTTCATTGGCAAAGATATTATTTATTTCCACGCCCTGTTCTGGCCCGCCACGCTTAAGTTTTCAGGCCGCAAAGTGCCCGATGCCCTGTTCGTGCACGGTTTCATTACCGTGAGCGGCGAAAAAATGTCCAAAAGCCGTGGCACCGGTATTTCACCCATCAAGTATCTTGAGCTGGGCATGAATGCCGAATGGATGCGCTACTACATTGCCGCCAAACTGAATGCACGCGTTGAAGATATTGATTTCAACCCCGACGATTTCATTGCCCGCGTCAACAGTGACCTGATTGGCAAATACATTAACATTGCCAGCCGCGCCGCCAACTTTATCAGCAAACACTTTGACGGCAAACTGGCTTACCAGGGCGACATTAACGCGTTCACCACAGAAATTGCCAGTGTCACCGAAAGCGTTCGCAACGATTTCGAAGCTCGCGAATATGGCCGTGCCATCCGTACCCTGATGGCTTATGCCGACAAGGTCAACCAGGCCTTTGACAATGCCCAGCCATGGATATTGGCCAAAGGCATCAGCACCGCCGATGCCGCCCAAAAAGAAAACCTGCAAGATATCTGTTCACGCGCACTGGCCGGGTTCAAAGCCCTGTCAGTAATGCTAACGCCCGTATTACCGGCGCTTTCAAACCGGATTGCAACCGAACTTTTCGAGCAGGGCAGCGACTTCACCTGGCAAGATGCCACACAATTGCCCGAACACATCGCTCCTTTCAAACATCTGATGCAACGGGTTGACCCCAAAATGCTGGACGCGCTGTTCGAACCCCCTGCAGAAGAAGCGGTTATGCCCGGTGGCGAGCCCGTTGCCGAGACCATCAAGATTGATGATTTTGCCAAGATTGACCTGCGCATTGCCAAAATCGTCAATTGCGAACATGTCGAAGGATCAAGCAAACTGTTACGAATGACACTCGATGTAGGCGAAGGCCGTCACAGAAATGTTTTCTCTGGCATAAAAGAAGCATATAATCCAGAAGAACTGGTGGGTAAACTAACCGTTATGGTTGCCAACCTGGCTCCTCGTAAAATGAAATTCGGTGTTTCCGAAGGTATGGTACTTGCAGCCAGCCATGCCGACGAAAAAAACAATCCCGGCATTTACATCCTCGAGCCCTGGGAAGGCGCGCAACCCGGTATGCGTATCCACTAAACCAAGAAGGCAAGATCAACTTATCTCGCAACAGGATGCGCATATGGATGGAGTCTGGTGGCAACAAGCCAAAAAGATCAGCGGTATCGTAAAAACAGCTGGCCCGTTCATGTTCCTCCAGGAGCTGATCAACCAACCCAAGTTTACCGGTGCCATTTGCCCCAGCTCCAAAAAGCTGGCCCGGCAAATGGCTAAACACATACCCTTGGACAACAATGGCATCGTCATCGAGCTGGGCGGGGGCACTGGCGTTATCACACAAGCCATCCTGGATCACGGCATTTCTCCCGACAAACTGTATGTGATTGAGTTTTCTCCCACCTTCGCCCGTCATTTACAAGCCCGCTTTCCTCATATCACCGTTATCAATGGCAATGCCGCCCATCTGGACGCACTTATTCCACACAACGCAAAAATAAACGCGGTGGTTTCCAGCCTGCCCCTGATTTCCCTGCCTCCCGACACCTGTGGCCAGATTCTGCAGCAATGGCATACCCTTTTAAAAGGGCAAGGCCTGGTCATTCAATTTACCTACAACCTGCGCTCACCCCTATGGAAAACCCATATCAAGGCCAGCCAGTATCACAGTGAAATTGTCTGGGGCAACATTCCCCCTGCCAAAATCATGACATTTAAGTTTTAGCACCCATATTGTCAACTTGTTGGCCCGTATCAAATACAATTACGGCTTAACTAATGAAATCGACATGAGTACTGAAAACACAACCCCCGAACCGGTTGCCCAAGGCACCGAAAAACCCGAACAACAGTTCGGACACATCAAAAGCTTTGTTCACCGCCGCTCTCACATGACGCCTGGCCAAAAACAGGCCATAGAGCGGCTCATGGACCAATGGTCTCTTGCCTACCAGCCACGTTGCCTGAACTACGAAAAAGTGTTCGACAGACAGGCTCCCACTATTCTTGAGATTGGTTTTGGCATGGGTGAAACCACCGAAAAAATTGCCCTGACCCGCCATGAAGAAAACTTCCTGGGTGTTGAAGTCTTCAATGCCGGTGTAGGCGCCATGCTTAAACGCATCGAAGCGTCTTCGCTGAACAATGTACGCATTATCCAGCATGATGCCGTAGAAGTGGTCAAAGACATGCTGCCTGCCAACAGTCTGGCGGGCGTGCATATTTATTTCCCCGACCCCTGGCCCAAAAAACGGCACCACAAGCGCCGCCTGATCCAGCCCGAGTTTATAAAACTACTGGTTAGCCGATTGCAACCGGGCGGCTATATTCATTGCGCCACCGACTGGGAAAACTACGCGGAACAAATGCTGGAAGTCCTGTCGGCCAACCCCGAGCTGGAAAACACCGCCAACGATTACGCCCCCAAACCCGACTATCGCCCACAAACCAAATTTGAAACCCGGGGCCTGCGTCTGGGTCATGGCGTGTGGGATCTGGTGTTTAAAAAGAAAAAGGAGTAGCCCCTATGTACCCACCCATCGAGCCCTATAAAACCGGCTTTCTGGAAACTGCCGACGGCCATCAGGTTTACTGGGAACTTTGTGGCCATCCCCACGGGAAACCGGCGGTATTCCTGCATGGCGGGCCGGGTTCCGGGTGTGGTGCCCAGCACCGCCAGCTGTTTGACCCGACCAAATACAATGTGCTGCTGTTTGACCAGCGCGGTTGCGGCCGCTCGCGTCCACATGCCAGCCTGCACAACAACACTACCGCACACCTGATTGAAGACATGGAGCGCCTGCGCAGCGACATCATGGGTGCAGACAAATGGCTGGTCTTTGGCGGTTCCTGGGGCTCTACCCTGTCTTTGGCCTACGCCCAGGCACACCCCAAACACGTTAGCGAGCTGGTGGTACGCGGTATTTTTACCGTCCGCAAAGAAGAGTTGCGCTGGTTTTATCAGGAAGGTGCATCATGGCTGTTCCCCGACTACTGGGAAGACTACCTGGCCCCTATTCCACCTGAAGAGCATGGCGATTTAATTGCCGCCTACCACAAACGGCTAACCGGCAACAATGACGAAGAACAAATCCGGGCCGCCCGGGCCTGGAGCCAATGGGAAGGCCGCACCATCAGCCTGTTGCTGGACGAATCCCATGTCAGCAGCCATATAGAAGACCATTTTGCCATTGCCTTTGCCCGTATCGAAAACCATTATTTTTCGAATAGCGGTTTCATGAAAGAAAACCAGCTGCTGGATAACGCCCACAAACTACATGACATTCCAGGCATTATCATTCAGGGACGCTACGATGCCTGCACCCCGGCCAAAACCGCCTGGGAACTGCACAAGGCATGGCCACAGGCCGAGTTCCAGATTATTGCCGATGCCGGCCATGCCTTTAATGAACCCGGCATCCTGAAAGCCCTGATTGCCGCTACCGACAAATTTGCCAATAACGGCTCTACCTGACATTTATTAACGAATGCGGGCTGGGCTTTATCCTGTTTTCGTTGAATAATACATAAGGGGCAGCACAAGCTGCCATCTCTTATTTCAGATAATCAACAATCAGGAGTTATTATGGGCTTGTTAAACTTCATTAAAGACGTTGGCGAAAAGATTTTTGGGGGCAGTGAAGCTAACGCCGCTTCCCCCGAAAACCTGCAAAAAGAATTGGAAAAACACGGACTGAATGCCGAAGGCCTGGATATTGCCGTTGATGGCGATAAAGTGACGGTCAAAGGCAATGCCGCCACAACCGCCGATGCTGAAAAAATTGCCATTGCCCTGGGCAATACCCTTGGCGTTGCCACGGTAGACAATCAGCTAAACACCGCCAACGCTGAAGCGGAATCAAATTTCTATACCGTTATAAAAGGCGATACCCTGTCAAAAATTTCCAAAGAACTATATGGTGATGCCAACCAATACATGAAGATTTTTGAAGCCAACAAGCCCATGCTTAGCCATCCGGACAAAATTTACCCTGGACAGGTTCTGCGCATTCCCCAATAATGCACTGGCATTACTCTACGAAAAAAGTCCGCCCAAACAGGCGGACTTTTTTTGTTTACTTCTTGAACCCGCCAAAACCACCCATGCCCATGCCTTTCAGGCCCTTAAGCCCGCCCATGGCACGCATCATTTTCCCCATACCGCCTTTCTTGAACTGCTTCATCATGCCTTGCATCTGCTCAAACTGTTTAAGCAATTTGTTCACTTCCTGAACCGGCACGCCAGAGCCGGCTGCAATACGCCGCTTGCGCGAAGCCTTCAACAACTCGGGTTTGGCCCGTTCCTGGGGCGTCATGGAATTAAGAATACCTTCGGTACGGCGCAATTGCTTTTCGGCCTGACCGCCTTGCAGCTGCCCCGCTGCCTGGGCAAACTGAGCCGGCAATTTTTCGAGCAGGGAACCCATATCTCCCATTTTCTTGACCTGCTGCAACTGATCACGAAAATCGTTCAGGTCAAAACGGTCTCCCGACTTGATCTTGGTGGCCAGTTTCTGGGCTTCGGCAATGTCAATATTGCGCTGCGCCTGCTCAACCAGGGACACAATATCGCCCATCCCAAGCACGCGCTGGGCCATCCGCTCGGGATGGAAAGCTTCAAGACCATCGAGTTTTTCGGAGACACCAATAAACTTCAGGGGTTTGCCGGTAATATGCCGTACCGACAATGCCGCACCGCCCCGGGCATCGCCATCGAGTTTGGTCATGACCACGCCAGTTAATGGCAAAGCCTCTGAAAAGGCCTTAGCCACATTGACCGCATCCTGCCCCTGCATGGCATCAACCACAAACAGGGTTTCAATGGGCTTAAGCACCTCGTGCAGCATGCTGATTTCGGCCATCATGGCTTCATCAATACCCAGGCGACCGGCCGTATCCACCAGCAAGACATCATAATGGTGACGTTTTGCATGATCAATTGCTGCCAGGGCAATGTCACGTGGCTTCTGGCTAATGTCAGACGGGAAGAAATCTACCCCTACCTGCGCCGCAACCGTTTTCAACTGTTCGATAGCGGCAGGACGGTAAACGTCGGCACTAACCACCAGCACTTTTTTACGCCCGGCCTTGCGACCGTTTTGCAGTAAATCACCCGCATTAATTAGCTTGGCCAGCTTACCGGTAGTGGTGGTTTTACCGGCACCTTGCAAACCGGCCATTAATATAACGGCCGGCGGCTGCGTTGCCAACGACAATTCAGACGCCTGCGCCCCCAGGTCTGCACCCATGAGCGCGGTTAATTCTTCGTGAACCACCCCCACCATGGCCTGCCCGGGACTTAAGCTGCCAGCAACCTCTTCACCCAGCGCCTTTTCTTTGACCCGGGCCACAAATTCGCGCACCACCGGCAAAGATACGTCAGCCTCGAGTAATGCCAGACGTACCTCGCGCAGCATTTCCTGCGTGTTGGCTTCGGTCAGGCGGGCCTCTCCCCGGATGGTCTTCATGACCCGGGACAAACGATTAGTTAAATTATCGAACATGAATTTTGCACTTTTATAAATGAATTACCGGAATTAGAGGCTATACTATGTTTTTATTACGTAAATAACCTAACTCCTACCATCAAGATATCAGTTTATGTCAGCTGACATTGTATTGCACTCTCTGGCCGCATTGGCCTATCTTCTGCTTAGTCTGTCAATTTGGCGCCCCATTGTGCAACAAAAAACCATCAACCAAACCGGTTCGGTGCGTAGTGTATGCCTTTTTGCCACCTTGGTGTTGCACGGTATTGCCGTGCACTGGGCCATCGTCCATGCCGACCACATCCGGCTGAACTGGTCCCTGGGCCTGTCCATTACCGTCTGGCTGGGCATGATCGTATTCTGGATAGAAAGCAGGCTGAACAAAATAGACGGCCTGCTTTTGCTGCTACTGCCCATTGCCAGCGTTATATGCCTGTTGGCCGCCCTGTTCCCCTCAGGCTCACAAAGCCTGATTATTCCGTCCCAAACCCATCTGTTCAAGATCCATTTCCTGGTCTCCCTGTTTGCCTATAGCCTTATTGCGATTGCCGCCATCCAGGCTTTCTTAATGACCGCAATGGATCAATACCTGCACAAGCCTGTCAATTTCCAGGAAAACCCCTCGCTAACCACCCGCATCCTTGAAGCCCAGCCACCGCTCATGCAGCAGGAACGCATCCTGTTCAAGCTAATCTGGATCGGGTTTGGCATCCTTAGCCTGTCTATTATCACAGGCATCATGGTGTCGCTAAACAAAACCGGCCAATTCCTGCCTATAGATCACAAAACCATTTTCACCCTGCTTTCATGGCTGGTATTCAGCATCTTGCTGGCTGGACGAAGCCTTTGGGGCTGGCGTGGCAGGCTGGCCCTGCGCTGGACACTGACCGGTTTTGCCCTGCTCATGCTGGCCTATACCGGCACCCGCTTTATCTTTGACGTTGTTATGAACAAAGGTATTTAATGAGATTCTTTCTTTTTATCGTCCTGATCATCATCCTGATGCTGGCCATCCGCATGTTTGCAGGCCGCGCTCAGGCATTTCTCAAAAACATCCAGGCCCAGGCAAACCCAAACCAGCCGCCCGCTGCCCGGCACAGCCAGGAAACTGAATCAATGGTGCAATGTGCCCATTGCCATATTCACCTGCCCCGTTCCGAAGCCTGCCTCATCAACGGCAAAACCTGGTGTTCCGAAGATCATGCCCGGCTGGGTCAGAAATAATGGCCCTTCCACTTTTGCAGCTGGACCGCCATGGATGGCTAAAGCCCACAGACAACATTCGCCTGGTGCCATCTCCCAACTTTGACCAACGCCACAAAAACGAAACCATCTCGCTACTGGTAATTCATAATATCAGCCTGCCACCTTACCAGTATGGCGGCCCGTACATAGAGCAGCTGTTTACCAACCGCCTAAACCCACGCGCGCATCCCTTCTTTGAAGACATCAAACATTTGCGGGTGTCGGCGCATTTTCTGATTCGCCGCAACGGGGAAATTATCCAGTTTGTCAGCACCGACAACCGGGCCTGGCATGCCGGGGTCTCCCGTTTTAACAGCCGGGAAAGCTGCAATGACTTTTCTATCGGGATAGAACTGGAGGGCTGTGACTTTGAGCCATTCATGCCCGAACAGTATGAAACCCTAAGCCAGTTAAGCAAAGTGCTAAGGGCACGCTACACCTTAAGGGCGGTACGTGGCCATGAACATATCGCACCAGGCAGAAAAACAGACCCGGGCCCTTACTTTGACTGGAAACAATATCAAAAAGAAAGCGGCTGGACCAAACGGGAAATGCCCGAACCCCAATAAAAACCGGGGCCGGGCATTGGCATTATACCTGCTTCAGATAGCGATTACGCAGACTTCAGCAACAGGGCATTCATACGTTTAACAAACGCGGCCGGGTCGGTAATTTGGGCGCCCTCAGCCAGCATAGCCTGATCCAGCAACACATTGGCCCAATCCTCAAATGCCTCGCCTTCAGCGGCCTGAATACGGGCAATAATGGCATGCTCGGGGTTGATTTCAAGGGTAGGTTTGAAATCGGGCGTTTCCTGACCAGCCGCCTGCAACATGCGCAGCAAATGCGGACTTAATTCATTTTGTCCAACCACCACGCAAGCCGGAGAATCAACCAGTCGCAACGTTACACTAACGTCCTTAACCTTATCTTTCAAGGCTTCTTTCAGGCGTTCCACCAAAGGCTTGAAGGACTCGGCCACTTCTTCCTGCTTTTTCTTTTCCGCATCATCAGCCAGCTCGGCAAGATCAAGACTTCCCTTGGAAACAGACACCAATTGCTTGCCATCAAACTCGCGGAAATGAGACATCATCCACTCGTCAACCCGCTCTGACAGCAACAGGACCTCTATGCCTTTTTTACGGAAGATCTCAAGGTGCGGACTGTTTTTGGCCGCATTGAAGGAGTCTGCCACCACATAGTAAATCCGGTCTTGCCCCTCTTTCATGCGAGCAATGTAATCCGCCAGGGAGACATTCTGCAAAGGCTCATTGGTATGGGTAGAGGCAAAACGCATCAGTTTGGCAATCCGTTCAAGGTTGGACGCATCTTCACCGGTACCTTCTTTAAGCACCTGACCAAACTCGGCCCAGAATACAGCGTAATCGTCGGGCTTGTTCTCGGCCATGTTTTCAAGCAAAGACAGGATACGTTTTACCGACCCTTCACGAATAGCGCGAACATCGCGGCTTTCCTGCAAAATTTCACGGGAAACGTTAAGTGGCAAATCAGAAGAGTCAATCACACCGCGCACAAAACGCAGGTACGATGGCAGCAACTGCTCGGCTTCATCCATGATAAAGACGCGTTTCACATACAGTTTTACGCCACGCTTGCCGTCGCGATCCCACAAATCAAACGGCGCGCGCTTGGGAATATACAGCAACTGGGTATACTCGCTACGGCCTTCCACACGGTTATGGGTCCAGGCCAGCGGATCTTCAAAATCATGGCTGACATGCTTGTAAAACTCTTGATACTGCTCGTCGGTAATGTCAGACTTGTTACGGGTCCATAGCGCACTGGCCTGGTTAACGGCCTCCCACTCGTCCTGTTTAACCATCTCGCTTTTTTCTTCATCATATTCTTCTTTCTGCATAAGCACAGGCAGGGAAATATGATCGGAATAACGGCGCAAGATCTCGCTTAATTTCCAGTGGCTAAGAAAATCATCTTCATCGGCACGCAGGTGCAGGGTAATCTCGGTACCGCGTGCTTCCTTTTCAATCGTTTCAATAGTGAAGTCGCCCTCGCCTTCGGAGGTCCAGCGCACCGCTTCATTGGCGGCCACACCGGCGCGGCGGCTTTCTACGCTTACCTTGTCGGCCACAATAAATGAAGAGTAAAAACCCACGCCAAACTGGCCAATTAACTGGGCGTCTTTTTGCTTATCGCCACTTAGCTGAGAGAAAAACTCTTTCGTGCCAGAGCGGGCAATCGTGCCCAGGTTGGCCACTGCTTCTTCTTTGCTTAAGCCAATGCCATTATCGGAAATGGTAATGGTGCGGGCATCTTTGTCATAGCTGACCTTAATTTGCAAATCGGCCCCACCTTCAAGCAAAGCAGGCTTGTCGATGGCTTCAAAACGCAGCTTGTCACAGGCATCCGAGGCGTTGGAAACCAGTTCCCGCAAGAAAATTTCCTTGTTGCTATACAGGGAGTGAATCATTAAATGCAGTAATTGCTTGACTTCTGTTTGAAAGCCCATGGTTTGCGGGCCGGCTTGAACAGTTGCTTCTTCTTGACTCATAGAATTGTTCGCTTGAAAAAAAGTTAGAATAAATATAGGCAGGTAAAACCTGCAATCTACCCGTTTAACTGGGGGCCACCGGCCTTTTTTCAAGAGTGTTTTATTGTAAACAGGGAAACAGGCGTATAATCAATAGCATTTCATCGCTGTTTGCGCCCTCTTTCCCATGCAAACGCACACGCTGTTTTCCTGCAAAAGCCAGGTAATTATTTCTTAAAACACATGCAATCCAAAAAACTATGGACCCCTGATTTTATTATCATCACGGGGGTCAACTTACTCATTTCTATCGTCTTTTACTTTCTGATTGTTACCCTGGGTGACTATGTCACCCAACGTTATGGGGTTTCTATTAGCATGGCCGGGCTGGCGGTAGGCATTTTTATTATTGGTGCCCTAACCAGCCGCCTGATTATCGGCCAGATGGTGGACGTGATTGGCCAGAAAAAAACCCTGTTAATTGGCCTGGTTACCTTCACGATAACCACCGGCCTGTATTTTATCAGTGACTCCATCTATTCCTTGCTGGTGGCACGCTTTCTGCACGGCATGGCCATTGGCGTGGCCAGTACCGCCTGCGGCACCATTGTGGCGCATATTATTCCCTCCCACCGCAAGGCCGAAGGCATTGGCTACTACAGTCTTAGCACCACGCTGGCTTCGGCCATTGGCCCATTCCTGGGGTTGTGGATGAGCCAGACTTTTGATTTCCAATGGGCTTTTGCATTTTGCCTGTTTATCAGCCTGCTGGCCCTGGCGGCTTCTACCTTCCTGAAAACCAGCTCAAGTAAACACACCGGTGAAATCCCTTTTCGGTTTTCCCTGGGCGATCTTGTTGAACGCAAGGCCTTGCCAGTGTCAACGGTCATGTTCCTTTTGGGGCTGTGCTTTGCCAGCGTGTTGACTTTCCTGAACAGCTACTCGATTGAACTGGATCTGGTTACGGCAGCTGGTTTCTTTTTTGTTGTTTATTCTTTTGTTATCCTGTTTTCACGCCCGATTGCCGGAAAAATCCTGGACAAAAAAGGCTCAAACGTGATTGTGTACCCATGCTGCATTTTACTTGCCATGGGCATGGCCACCATGGCCATAAGCCATTCTGCCTTAACACTGCTAAGCGCCGCCGCCCTGATTGGCCTGGGTTACGGCAGCCTGCAATCGGCCCTGCAGGCCGTTGCCATTAAAGTGGTTAAGCCGCATCGCATGGGACTGGCCACCGCCACATTTTATATTTGCCTGGATGCCGGACTGGGTTTTGGCCCTTACCTGTTGGGTATTATTATTTCTGAAACCGGCTACCGCAACCTGTACTGGCTGATGGCCGGGCTGGCCCTGTTATGCATGCTGCTATTTTATATGGTGCATGGCCGCCATGTTGCTTCTTTCCGTGAGCGGGACAGGCTGGAAAAACAATAAACAATGCTTCTCTCCCCCCCTTGCCTGCTCTGGCCCAACAGCCACGGCAGGCAAAAAACCTTTTCCAAGCGCTTGGCATGCCTGATACATTAACGCCAATCGGCAATATTACGATTGGTTAACTGAGTGGCGCTTTCCCGCTTTTGTGGATCAAAAGCAAAAGCCTTGCCAAAGCCCTGCACCAGCGTGCCTTTTGAAGGCAGCAAGCGAACCATGACAAAGTCAGGCAAAGTGGACAATAAACTTACCGTTTTACCGGCCCGTTGCGTAAGGGCAGCCAGTGCATTTTCATATTCTTCGCTGTTTTTATCAACCGTTTCCGCCCTGGCCTGATAGCTTAAACGCACCCGCGCATAGATATTTCTGGTTTTACTTTCATCATCGGCCAGCAAAATAGCCAGACTGGGGTTTTGTTGCAGATTGACCGTATGCGTGGCCAGGCCTGACACCAGAATATAAAAACGGTTATTAAGCCATGCGAAAGGGCTGTAGCTGGCGTTAGGCTCTCCCTTGTTATTGTTGGTTGCCATGACCAGGGAAAGGCATTCATTGTGTAAACGGTCTATTTCAGCTTGCAATGCGTGCAGATTAGCATCCATGAGTTTCCTGCTTGTTTGAAGTTATGGGGTAGCGTGTTTTTACCCCTACTTTATAGCCGACTTGTTTTTTTGTGTTGCATAAACGACATTTTTTTATGAATATTTTATTTTTTAGCCAAATAAAGATAACAGTACTGTAAAAAAACAAAAAAAACAGGTATAATTTTTTCTTTCCTGCCTACAGTTACAGGTTTATTTCCTGTAATGTCAGATTGCCCGGGTGGTGAAATTGGTAGACGCAGGGGACTCAAAATCCCCCGCCGCGAGGCGTGCCGGTTCGATTCCGGCCCCGGGCACCATCTTAAATTATCTATATAAATCAATAAGTTATAGAGAATTGATTTAAAATCACAAAAAAATAAATAATTCTGGATTTTCTCGTTGACGCATTTGTAGACGAATTTTTCCGAGATGGAATCTCTGCTTTCTTTACCTCTGTTTTTTGTTTAATTGTATTTTTATATCTAAAATTAAATTTTAATATAAAAATACAATTAAAATAAAGTCATAAAAGCAAATTCTGATAAGCTCTCTTTCCTATACTTTATATGGCATGTAATAACCCCTAACAAATAGATCGACAAAAAACTTAACTACTTGACGCCTTAGCCCAAACTGTAGGTATAGCACGCCACTCCTCAAGTCTTGTCGCCCGTACGATAGGAGAAGGATGCGCAGAAGTAAGAATACATAGCCCCATAGGCTTCAAGAGCCGCATTGCACGTTTCGCCTTACTACCTACCAAAACAATCGTCGTTAAATTTGGCAATAAAGGAATAAGTGCCTCCAGCTGTACGACCCCTAAACGTAACTCTGAAGCAGTCACCTTTCTGGTTCCATTCCAACCCGGTATGACATTCCAGATTAATGTACGTTTCCGTTTCAGCCCTGCTTCATTCATAAAAACAAATGTGGCATGTGCTGTTGGATCATCATTGTTTCTTGATATAAACCCAGAGCCCTTATTCTTGGCGGATGTCATAGGACCAGGCTTTTCAAATAAAAATAATATCTCCGCCTCTACTCCTCCATCAAGGGGATCGAAATCAGGAAATTCCCAGCCAGGATTGGTCAATCTTAGCGTCTGAACAAAATTCGCTAGCGGCACCATATGTGGTTCACTCAGTACGGCCCTCCGTTCTGAAACAGCCAGGGAGGAAGATAACTGCCGGGGCTTGTCCACAGAAATATTCTCCTTATAAAAAGCCATCTGGGTTAAAGACGGTTTTTTATCAAAAGAAGGATGCGCAGGCAATCAAACAATACTGATACTTATCTGCTTACCAAGCTTATGATAGGCTGACTCATTCAAGTGCCGCTTCCAATGCATCTTCAGCGTTTAACAACGCTTCCTGCTCATCCTCTCCAACTGAATTTGCTTCAGGAATATCGGGGAATTCGACCAGAAAAGTATCATTATCGTCAGGTATTAATGTGACAGGGTAAATTAACATATTGCTTTCTCCTAATTAATGCGGGGCTATGTCCAGTGCCGGGAGGCTTTATTGAGCCTCCCGGTTATTACTTGATTCCTAGGTCTTTCTTAATTTTATGAACCAAACCTGTACCAATCCTTTGATATATTGTGCGGCAGTGTGTATAATACACACCATGAATAGCAAAGACTTAATTAAGCTCATAGAGGCAAACGGTTGGCAGCTAAAGAATATCAAAGGATCGCACCATGTTTTTCGGCATCCTACATTGCCCGGCCATATTAGCGTACCTCACCCTAAAAAAGATATGGGCGCAGGTCTATTGAACAAACTGCTTAAACAGGCAGGCTTAAAGGAATAATTATGAAATATCCAATTGTTATTGAACCCGGAAATGATACGCAGGCATGGGGGGTTGTAGTTCCCGATCTTCCCGGCTGTTTTTCCGCTGCTGATGAAGGTGTGGATCAAGCCATTGAAAATGCCAGGGAAGCGATTGCTGTCTGGATTGAAGACGCTTTGGATAATGGCGAAAAAATACCAAAACCAAGCCCAATTGATACCTATAAAGATGATCCTGATTATCAGGGTTGGATTTGGGCTATTGTTGATGTTGACCCAGATATTTTTGATGATAAGGTAGAGCGGGTGAATATCACTTTACCTAAACGCATTTTGGCAAGAATTGATGCAAAAGCCAAAGCTGCCGGTGAAAGTCGGTCAGGCTATATTGCTCATATGGCATTGATTAATTAATGTTAGTCCCCCTATAACGTTTACCATTAAGTGCGGAAAGCCCCATCATTCATGGTGGGGCTTTCCGCACTTAATGGTAAGAACCGGTGTTTATCAAGGTAGTTGTCACTGTTTTTTGTCTTAAGCAGCTTGTTGCATCTTCGTAAGCGTTCGGCCATCTCATCTTGACAGCGGTTTTCTTTAACCTGTTTTTTTACATCGCTGTCTGTGGTTGCCAATTATGCGGCAACAGTTCAGCAATACGGCTGGCGGGCTGAGTGGGCAAGCGTGTGAGTACATCCTTCAAATAGGCATACGGATCATGCC
>Ga0265295_1004211_pt1 | contig 19606 bp, 16 predicted proteins | sample Munlansysbiofilm_FD_192503 | JGI IMG/M metagenome (GOLD analysis project Ga0265295, IMG submission 192503) | Leachate microbial communities from a municipal landfill in Southern Ontario, Canada - Methane capture system biofilm | ecosystem: Engineered > Solid waste > Landfill > Unclassified ... | reverse complement strand
CAGTATCTTTAGCCTTGGAGAATACCCCGACCAGGATGAACAGCACCAGCAAACTGATCATCAGAATTGCAGGGAAGACACGAACCTCACCTACGTTAACACTTAGATTTTCTTTCGCGAATACGTTACCCGCCACCATTACAAAGTAAAGAGACAGGCCCCATTGCAGCATACGTTTCATATTTATGGTTTCCTCTCTCTTTATTTAGATGAAAATTCGGCTTCGAGCTTGTCAATAAACTTGCAGTACCACCAGCACAGGAAAATAAATAGCAGAATGCAGAACTGAGCTGAGTACCAATAGTGAAACGGGAAGCCTAAAAACTGCGTTTCGGTCAGAAAGCTTTTCCCTGAAACCTGGGTTACAACCTCACCAGTGCTCAAGGTAACTTCTACGGTAGCCTCAGGATCAGCTACAAGCTTAAGCAGCAACAAAAATCCATAGGTTGCCACGCCCCAGATGACGATAATCAGTTTCTTCATCTTAACGTCACGGGTCATAAATTCGCCAACTGGCTTAAAAAAATTAATATTAATATCTTTTTCCATACCCATACCTCCTTGTGGTCAAGTCTACTGGCAACCAATCCAGCCGACCCTATTTATCGTAGTTCTGAATATAAATCTTATCAAAGCTGTGTAAAAGATTGATTGATGTGACCTCCTTTCCATTCTAAATTTAAACCTATGTTTTATTGCGTATCTGACCCGTAAAACTTGATCAGCGCGGGTACCTATTGATTATGGAATACAGAGAGCGTCGCTTGCGGGTTCTGCTCTCTTTGTGGTCAGAATAATACGCGAAAATGAAACATATAAGTGCCCCGCCGGAAATCACCGCACCCATCATGTAATACAATCTATCAATCATACTTAGCACCTCGATACAGTTTTGGGTTAAGGGCCACAAAGGCTTTGAATAAATAAACAGCGTTCTGCTCTTAAAAACTTATGCCATATCGCGTTTAAACGAGTCAAGTAAAATGTTGTTATAAAATCACACAAAACACAATATATCCTCTTTTCTCTACCAATTTTCCATTGCTGCGCCTAAGGCCCTACTGAGTTTTTAGCGTATAACTTCGTATACTTGAGTGGAACATAGGTTTAAATTTACTCAAATGGTACAAGCAACAGCCTAAAACACAATGTCCAACATGTCAAAAGAAGTGAGTTCAGCGCAAATAAAACACAAGTTTCTTGGCATTTGAAAAACGAGGACCATGCTCCAAACCAGCCCCTGCTACCAAGTATTGCAGGAAATACCTTTAATGCAATGAGGTTGAAGAATGTTTACTCTTCCGTGGGAGATGGAAACTAAACAAACGCTGGGGCTTACAGCTGTAGGTTGAATGTTTAGACTGTGGGGAGCGCCGTTGAAGCTGTACGGCGAGAAACCAGCACCAGGGTCAGCCATGAAAGGGGCAGAGCAATAAGGGCCGGATTATTGAGAGGCAATGGCGCTTCTGCGGCCAACAGGCCGTAGCGCACATACATTTCAGGTGAGATAAGGATAAGGACGAGGGCGGTGGTCATTCCCACCAGCATGGAGGCAACAACGCCCTTGCTGGTGGCCCCGCGCCAGAATAGAGTCATGAGCAATGCCGGCAGATTAGTCGCCGCCGCCAAGGCGAAAGCCCAGCCGGCCAAATAGGAGACATTCATCCCTTCGAACACAATGCCGAGGTAAACGGCAACGCACCCTACTACCACCGCCGCCATGCGCGCGACTACGACTTTTTCGCTCGCGCTCATCTGTATCCCCATAAGCCTATCCATAATATCATGCGCCACTGCTCCTGATGCCGCCAAAATAAGCCCACTGACCGTACCTAAAACGGCAGTAAACGCCACTGCGCTTACAGTGGCAAACAACACAATGCCAAAAGAGCGCGCTAGCAACGGCACGGACATGTTGGTATCCATGATATTCAGAAAACCGCTGCCCATGGCCCCAAAGCCTAAAAACAGACTAAGCAGGTAGAAAAAACCTATTCCACCTATGGCAACAATGGTTGATTTGCGCGCGGCGGCCTGGCTGGGGACGGTATAATAGCGGATGAGGATATGGGGCAATGCGGCGGTTCCACACACTAGCGCCAGCATCAAAGAGATAAAGTCTAGGCGTGCACTTAAGTTCTTTTCATTCAAACGAAACATCCCCCCTGGCTTGAACAACTCAGCGCCAGAGATAGTGCTACGGTAAAACACCTGCATCTGTCCATCAGAGGTAATGTAGGTGGTGTGTGGCCAGAGGTTTACCGTGCTGGAATAAATGGTGCGGAGAAATTCAAGCGGCCCGAGCGCCCCGGTCTTCTCAACCCGGTGCCCATCGATAATAATATCCGCCATGCTTCCGACCAAAAAAACCCGCCCCGATTCGAGGGGAGCGCCATTATACAGCGTGGTTCCATCCGAGCGACGTTCGATGTACTGGGTTTCGCGCAGCAGCATGTGTCCGTCGGTGCGCTCTTCTACGCGCCAAGGGGACACACCCTGGCCATCCACCACAGGAACAAAACCTGCGGCATAGGCTGGAGTCAATTCCCACTGGGGTGGCAGCATGTATTCTGAGGACTGCGCGAAATAACCTGCCTCGGTGCGCTGCACTTCTAGAGTTTTCAGAGCGCGTTGCTCCCGGTAGTCCATCTGCGCTGGCAGCATTATCCCGCGCTGAAGCATAAACAACGTCAGCACGACAGAGATAACAAGGACAAGAATCCCCTTGATAAACTGCACATAGGTAGTGGCCATCATGCCCGAGGTAGCAACAATAATGGTAACCACCACCCCTACAATTAATACGCCGAGATAATGCGGAATACCGAACAACGGGGTTACCAAGGCCCCGATTCCTACCATTTGAGGAATGAGATAGAACACTGAGATCACAATGGTGCACAGCGCCGCAACAAAACGCAGTCCACGGGAATTAAAGGTGGAGTCAATCGCGTCGGTAAAGGTGAAATGACCCATACGGCGCAGGGGCTCGGCGACCATAAACAGGGCCACAAGCCAGCCGGACAGAAACCCGACCGAATAGAGAAAACCGTCATACCCTAGGGTGGCTATCATGCCCCCTATCCCAAGGAAAGATGCGGCAGAGAGATAGTCGCCCACGAAGGCAATACCGTTTACCCCCCAGTGGATGCGCCCACCGGCGGTAAAGTAACCTGCAGGGGTGGTGACTCGGCGCATAAGCTGAATCGAGATCCCCACCACAATGGCAACCACGCTTAAAAAAAGAATTACCGCCAGTTGTGATTGCTCATACAGCATCAGCACCTCCGCCTAAAGTGGACGGCTCAGGTTTCCTAGGATCTGCCTAAACGCTTCTCAACCCTAGTGCACAGCACATGGTAGGTCAGCGCCATCAGAACGGCAAAAAGCATCAACGCCACGCCCCCCACCAGCCCAGCACTAACTCCGGCAATGGGGATACCCGGCACTTCAGGAAAAAACACATGCAGCATAACAAACAGAGCATAAACTCCCAGGTACACCGCAACCATTTTCTGGCCAATGCGACGCTTGGTCAAAATCATCTCTGGCGTTATGTTTCTAATATCTGCTCTCAACAGCTCCTCCTGCACATGCAGACGCCGATAGCGTCTTAATCCAAACGCTGTATCACGAATTTCGGTGTAGATAGGTAATGCGCGTATCTACAGGACAACGGAGGTTTTCCAGTATCGCGCCATCCAATTCATGACGTTTGATGTAAGCGTTTTCCAGCTCTTCTATATAAAAGCGTTCCAAACCACTATTGTCCAGAAAATCTTCTCTTAGTGCGACATTTTTTTCTGCCAAGATATGCGGCAACAACTCCTGAAGGTAGAAGTTCTCCTTTTCAATATTGAGCATAACGTCGCTGTATAGTTGCTCTGGGATGGAGTCGGAAATAAGGCCCTTTACCCGCAGAGCTACGCTTATCTCTTCTTTTAAGCTGATGTAGACTTCACGTGAGATGTGTCCGGCACAAGTTTTATGCAGCCTGTGTTTGGCTTGGTGCAAAACTTCGATGTAGAGGGTCTCACGCTGAGAAATTTTCTGCAGACCCTCCAGTATTGTACGCACAGACGCCCCCTCAAGCAGGTCATGGCGTAAGGATTCAAGTTTTTGGCGCCCGAACATCCCGACAAAGCGGTTGTGCAGCAGATCGGCAAACAGCAGCTCTTGGGGTAACTGCGCATCTAACCGGGCCAGAATACGGTAGCGCCGCCGCACTTCGCGGAGCATGAGATCATAGATTCTGACCCCAGGCATGAACGCAATATTGTTGATCTGTTCCACACAGTATTCATAGTGTTCCAGATAATCCAGCACCGCGTTCAGTTGCTCAACTATGCTAATATCCGCACCGGCATATACCTTTTCATCGCACTGCCTGCTCACATCGAGCAATATTTGCTCAAAGGCGTAATCACGATTGAGCATGGCACGGCGCTTGTTGTGCAGCAGATGAACAATATCTTCGCGCGTTATGCGGATATTGATTTGGAAGTCTTCATGCAGCAGTCCGGAAAAAATCTCTCTGGTTTCGGCAATATAATCGCGCGGGAGTTCCACCATCTTTTCATATCCGAGGCTGCGGTCCAGAGGCTCGAACAAGGCCATGGGTATTTTATTGCGCAGGGCCAAGGTTTTCAGACGATTCAAGCGCGCATTTTCCTGCGCGGCTATGTTGCCGCGGTGATAACACTCAACGAGGATATTCCGATATTCTTCCACAATGGAGCGATTGTCTCGGTGGGAATACATCTCTGCGATGCGGATACGCTTCTGCTGACCCTCATCTACATTCAGACGCTGGGCTAGGTTTTTGATGTGGGTATACTCGATATCGGGGATGGAGCGATACTTGAAATACAGGGTGCGAAATAGATCGGCGTAGGCCTTATGCTTTTTATTAATCAGGCGCACAAGGTATAGATGGCTGTGTTGCCCCAGCAGATTGAACAGCTCGTCCACTAGGCGTGCGTCGTCGGCGTCCTTAACCCGTGGAGTCCGCTTCAATGAACGCCCAAGCAGACCCAGAATATCTTCTTGCTGTGTTTTAAGGGCGCCATACACCGAGCCGGTTAGAAAGAAAAAACAGTTGCTGTAAGCATGCCCTTCGTTGAAGATCTGGTCGTAGGTGATACGTCCAGCCGTTTCGTTGGAAAAAATCAGCTCACCATCTTGGCGGAAAATGGCTCCAAACAGCACTAGGCGATTGGCGACCTCTTTTTTAAGCAGATCGGGTACGGGTTCTTCCACTCCGTACATATATTCACAGAAACTGCCCCCGTTACCCCAGTGAGTCAACCCAGTGCGATCAAGGGCAATCTCATTGCCAGGAGCGAACACTCGCAACCCTTCATCCAGAATCTCATAGAAATGGCGGCGCCCGGCATCACGCGCCGCTACGGTGACAAAGTACTCGATACTGTCATCTATATGTCCGTGCAGACGCAGTTCCTGCTGCATGTATTCCTCGAAGCCCCCATGCTCAGGCGCTGCTGAGCGAAACAATCAGATTCAAGTGTAAACCGTCATAAGCCAACTCAACCCCAGCGGGAAGGTGGCGACTGTGGACGACATACTCCACATCATGGCTTAAATGGGTCAGGATAATATGCCTTGCCCCAAGACACCGCCCAGTTTCTATGGCTTGGGTGATGGTAAAATGGCTGGGATGGTGCCTAAAGCGCAAACCATCGATAATAAGTACTTGCAGGTTCTGCAGCAGCGCCTCAGCCCGTGACGGGATGGCGCTGCAGTCCGTCAGATACGCCAGTGGACCGAAGCGATAACCGAACACCGCTCCACGCCCATGCTCCAACTCCAGCGGGACTATCTGCGCGCCAAACAGTTCAAAAGGTTCTGCCACCACATGGGGTTTAAGGCGCGGACAAAACCCCTGCGCATCGCTGCGCCTGAAGGCGTAGGCAAAGCTGCGCTCAAGCTTATGCATGGTTGCGGCAGAGCCGTACACGTCGATGTCCAGACCTGTCGTAGCGTTGAAGGGGCGCAGATCATCAATGCCGTGGACATGATCTGCATGGGGATGGGTATAGAGTACCGCATCCACCCGCTGTACCTGTTCCCGCAGACATTGGGTGCGCAGGTCTGGGCCGGTATCCACCAGCACCACGCGCCCGTTCCATTCCAACATCAGGCTGGAGCGGGTGCGTTGATTGCGCACATCATCCGAAGTGCACACCCGGCAGTTGCATCCCACCACAGGGACCCCAGTACTAGTACCACATCCAAGGATGGTTGCTTTCAGCTGCGTTTCTTTCTCCACATTGAAACCTTGATCTCGAGTTACAGCAGTTTATTTTGGGGCAACTCGTTTTGTGTCACCACCATATTTCTGCCACCGTCTTTGGCACGATATAAGGCACGATCGGCACGCTTAAACACCCCAGCATGATCGTCTCCAGCTTCCACGGTGGCGACCCCGAAGCTGGCACTCTGGGGGGGAACCGGGCTAAAATCCAACGTTTGGATCTCGCGGCGCAAATCCTCGGCCAAAGCAGCGGCTTCGGTTAGGGTCGTCTGCGGCAAAACCAGCATGAACTCCTCACCACCCCAACGCCCGACTATATCACTGGTGCGTACACGGCAGCGGAGGGCCTCAGCGATCCCACACAATACCCGATCTCCGGCCTGATGCCCAAAGGTATCATTCACCTTTTTGAAGTGATCTATATCAAGGAGAACAACCGACAAAGGGCTGGGATAGCGCTGCATACGCAAACATTCGTTGGTGAAGTCTATTTCAATTTTACGCCGGTTGTACAGCCCCGTGAGCGAATCGGTGACGGAAAGACGTTTAAGTTCCTGAGATTTCTCTTCTAGTTGTTGATGCGCCTTCAGCAGTTCGCTGTGCAGGTGGGTCAAACGTCGATTCCGCACCACAAACACCGCCAGCAGAATAATCGCGCCAATGCCAGAGAAAAAAACAACCAAAAAATTCACCCCTTGCCGATAGGTGACCGCCACCCATCGGTTATACAGGCGCTGCCCCTCCCCCGGCCCGACAGCCACAATAGCGCGATCCATAACATCACACAGGAGCGGATCATCCTTGCGCACCCCAATCCCCAGCTCCAGAGTCATATTGGCGTGCCCTGATATTTTCACATCATCAAGACCTTGGTCACGTATGGCCTCCCCAATGGCGGCAACCGTACCGATAAAACCATAAAGTTCCCCACGATTAACCATGCGAATTCCCAAGGCTACATTTTGCGTTTCAACCAACTCGATAGCCGGATAACGCTTCCTAAATCTCTCCGTCGCGGCATATCCGCGCACGGAACCGATGCGGCGGCCGCTAAGCTGGCGGATGTCCTCCACAAACAGCTCTTCTCCCTTTGTCGCCACCACAAGGGGTATGTGTAAATATGGCCGGGTAAAATTAAGAAATTTTTTGCGTTCCAGCGTTGGACTAACAAGGGCCAGCAGGTCACATTCACCGTTTTCGGCTTTTTGCAGAGTCTCAGTCCATGAAGCAGTGGGAATAAAACGGATAGGGATAGGCAGTTGTGCCTGTAAAAGGGCAAAAAAGTCGGAACTCAAGCCGGTATAATTTCCCTGTGGGTCAACCCCCTCCAAAGGCATTTTGTCTGGATCGATACACAGACGTATCTCCCCGAGGTTTTCAAGATGACGACGCTCTTCTCCACTAAGACTCAAAACGCTTGGCTCAGACACATCATCGATCTGCCAGCGTTGCCGCAGTTCATCCATGCTCTCGTCGGGGATTGAATCCAGCGCCTTCTGTAACGCGGCTGCCAACAAAGGCATATCCTTGCGCACGCCGTAGCCCTCTTCGACCCGGAGGAAAAACTCCGTCGCGCGGACAGGCCAAGTTTCGAGACTAAGCATGTAATGCTGGCGAATATGGTAGGTAAGCACCGGGTTGCTCGATATCACTGCGTCGATACTGCCAGACGCTAGAGCTTCTAGACACGAGGTATGATCTGGGAACGTAACCACCTCAATCTGCGGATAGTATTGCCGTAAGATAGCTTCGAACCAATAGCCGCGAATCACCCCCAGTCGGTGCCCGCACAACGACTCTAGGGTTTTCGACGTAGGAGCATTTTTTCGGGTGGCCAGCCCAGTATAGGTGGTAAGGAAAGGGTCGGTAAAATAGGCAAATTCGCGTCTAGCAGGGGTATCGACCATGCTTAAAACGATATCAATCTCTTGGGCTTTTAGTCCGGTCATCGCCTCTTCCCAGCTCTGGTCCGTTATATACTCCACCTCTATCCCGAGACGGCGCGCCAAAATATTGGTCAGGTCAACGGCAAAACCGCGCGCTTCGCCATTTTTAACATACGCGAAGGGATGGTAGCCGCGCTCTACATGCACCTTAAACCTCGGTTGCGCCTGCAGAAAGTTGCGCTCCTCGACGGTGAGATTAGGTAGATAGGTGTCCAAGCTTTCAGCTTGCAGTGGCTGCGCCCCCAGCACCAAAAACATTTTAACCAGCAGCAACAGCCATGCACTGGTACGCAAGCCCAAACCGAAACGCATGCGGGGTAATTTCCTAGAACATTGAAAAAACAAAGTCTGCCTCATATGCAATCCATTTCTGAATTGTAGAGCCGGACAACACCCAGACAGAACCCTCTACGGCGAGAAATATAATGAAAGAATAGCACAAATTTAGCGCATGGCGTTATCGAGATATTTTACCGTTCACCCCGCTTTTCACGCCCACCTTTTTTGCGTTTTTGCCCACTCTTTGGAGCAACGGGTGCGCGCCCATTTGGGGGTGTACGCTTAGCGGCATTGTCAGCTGGGCGGTTAGTTTTTTGCTTAGGGGTTCTGTTGGTGATTTGGTCAAAAAGGTCTTCGCGTCCCAGTTGGCGTAAAGCACTACGCACTAGTTTATACTGCTGCGGTTGATGTGCAAGTAGCAGGGCTTTTTGGAGGCGCCGCTCCTGCGGATCTCTGCTTACTGCTACTTTAGCCTCAGAGAATGGGTCTATCCCCGTATAGTAAACACAGGTGGCAAGAGTCCCTGGGGTGGGAGTAAATTCTTGCACCTGCTCCACTTCAAGACCATGCCGACGTAACACCAGCGCCGTATTCAACATATCATCAAGGGTGCTGCCAGGATGTCCAGCCATCAGATACGGCACCACAGAGCAGCGGCGGTCAAGCTGACGCTGGGTGGCATAAAATTGATGCAAAAAGCTTTCGAACAGCTCCGGTGCGGGCTTGCGCATATGTTTGAGCAGTTGCGCGCTTAAGGCTTCCGGCGCCACTTTTAGCAGCCCACCAATGTGGTGATGGAGTAATTCATGGCGGTACTTCGGCTGGCGCGCCAGCAGATCGAAGCGAATTCCTGAAGCTACATACACATGCTTCACCCCGGCAATCTGGCGCAGGGTACGTAACAGTTCGGCAGCGCTAGTATCGTCTGGATTCAGGTTGGTGCAAATGGCCGGATAAAGGCAGCTGTCGCGCTGACATCTCTGGCAGCGCGCCGAATCGAATACGGTGGTGGCGTACATATTGGCCGTCGGCCCGCCCACGTCGGTAATGGTGCCGCCAAATGCAGTATCCCGAGCGATATGTTTCACCTCGGCCACGATGGACTCCGGTGAACGCGATTGCACCTGCCTCCCCTGATGCGCACTGATGGCACAAAAAGCACACCCACCTTGGCAGCCGCGATGGCTGGTAACCGACCAGCGAATCTGGGTAAAGGCTGGAATGACCTCACGGTAGGTCGGATGCGGGCGACGGGTAAACGGGAGGGCATACACCGCATCGAGGTCCGCAGCGCTCATGGGTGCGGTAGGGGGATTAACCACCAGATAGCGCCCGGCATGTTCCTGCACCAGACGTTTTTGCCCCGCACGCTCAGCCTGCGCAAACGCGGCGGCGTAGGCGGTTTTGTCATGCTCAAGGGCAGCAAAAGAAGGGAGCTGCTCCCCCGTCACGGGCACTGAGCTAAGCCAAGCGGTTCCATCAACGCGGGTGATCGCCTCGATGCGGCGCCCACTGTCTAGCAACGACACCACCTGCTCCAAGCTCTTCTCGGCCATGCCGTACACAAGCAAATCTGCCTTGGAATCTACCAAAATGGAGCGCCGCACTTTATCGCTCCAGTAATCATAATGAGCCAAACGACGCAAGCTGGCCTCTATCCCCCCAATGATTACCGGCACCCCCCCAGCTTCACGTTCATCTGCAACATCAGGAAAATTTTTGAACGCGCCCTTAACTGCAGCAGTGTAGGCGATTAAAGCACGGTCGGGGCGCGCCCCTGCAACCCCACCGGGGGTATAGGCATCATCATTACGCACCTTCTTGGCCGCGGTATAATGATTCACCATCGAATCCATGGCGCCAGAGGATATCGCTACACACAGACGCGGACGACCCATAACCTGAAATGTGGCCGGATTTCTCCAGTCGGGCTGAGCAATTATTCCAACCCGCCACCCTTTCGCTTCGAGCGTCCGCGCCAGCAGCGGCACTCCAAAGGAGGGATGATCCACATAGGCATCACCAGAAACAAGTAACACATCGAGCTCGTCCCAGCCTCGGACCTCCATCTCAACGCGACTGGTGGGGATAAAGGGCAGGGTTGAGTCGATGTGCATCGCGGTTGTGTCTTTACTCATGTTTAAGAACCTCTATTGGTGCGCGCCATTACGCTTACAGAAAAGCTTCGCTACATATGCAGCCAGACGGGGTATTCCACCCCTTTATTAGTGCAGTTCTTCAGTATCACAGAAGTCGCGCAGCCTGCAATGTCCGTCAAACCGCGCGTTAACCTAAAGCAACACGTTAGCGCTGCCGTGCGCGGTCGCAGCACCAACATGCTGAGGTCATGCCTGGCAGTACGAAAATTTTCTCCAGCGTAACCGAAGCCGAGGCACAAATTTGCTGCGCTGGGCTTGACACTTACGCGGTTACCTGAAAAAATGCCGCGACTTTCTACATATATCCAAGCGCCAAATTCCATGCATACATTCCGCAAGATTACCCACTTGCAATCCATTCCATACCCCACGTGAGGAGATCCCTTCATGCGCAAGAGCATCAATATCGGCACCAGACGCAGCAAACTTGCACTGTGGCAAGCCTACTATGTACAGGACCTCCTTGAAAAAATTGGTCTTGATACCAACATTGTCGAAATAGAAACCAAAGGCGACAAAATCCTTGATGTATCCATTGCCAAGATTGGCAGTAAGGGGGTTTTCACTGAAGAGCTGGAAGAACAACTGCGCAGCGGAGAAATTGATATCGCCGTTCACAGTGCCAAGGATATGCAGTCGGAGCTGCCCGCAGGATTCGAGCTTATCGCCTTCACCGAACGCGAGAAAATCAATGACGTAGTTGTCAGCCGTGATAAAAGTTTGCGTTTGGCTGATACCAGCCGCCAACTGACGGTTGGATCTTCATCGGTACGGCGGCGGGCCATGCTAAAAGCTTATTACCCCCACATCAACGTGATTGAAATGCGCGGCAACCTGCAAACGCGAATTGGCAAAATGGACGAGGGACAATGTGACGCCATCCTGCTGGCGTATGCCGGGGTCCACCGCATGGGCTACAACGATCTGATTGCTGAAATTCTACCGGCAGACCAATTCATTCCCCCAGTAGGACAAGGAAGTGTCGCTATCGAAGCCGCTGACACCCTAGACGCCGCCAAGCGCGAGCTGGTGCGTAAAGCGGTCAATCACCCCGCCACCGAATATCGCCTGAACGCAGAGCGCGCATTTCTGAAAACCCTCAAGGGGGGGTGCAGCATCCCAGCTTTCTGTACGGCTGACTATACCCCTGCCGGTGAACTCAAAATATGCGGTGGGATTATCAGTCTCGACGGAACAGAGAAGATTTTCAACGAACTGTGTGGTCCTAAGGAAGAAGCGGCAAAGCTCGGGCACCAATTAGCGCAGATGACCTTAGATCAGGGCGGTGCCGAGATTTTGGCGCAGATTAATGCCATGCGGAATAGTGAAGAAGGGTAAAGCTGGAGTGGCAAGGGCGATTCGTGAATCGCCCCTACCGCTGCAAGTAAGCGATGATGGAATCTGCCACCTCATCTTGGGTGGCGGTGGGATTATTGAGGGTGAGGTCTGCATATTTTCGATACAGTAGCAGGCGCTCCGCATAAAGCTCTTCGAAACTCTGCTGAGGAGCGCAGGCAATGCCACGGGTTTCAAAGTCATGAATACGCCGACAGATTTCAGCGTAGGGCAGATCTAAAAAAACTATGGTGGATATTCGCTGCAGGTGCTCCATGGCTTTATGGCTGTACACCGCGCTGCCCCCGGTGGCAATAACGCTGTTTACCACCTGCAGTTGGAGGATCTCCTCCTCTTCGATGTGGCGCAAAACCTTGTAGCCCTCCGTATCAAGAATATGCTGCAGAGAGCGACCTTGACGTGCCTGAATCAGAATATCCGTATCCACAAAAGCAAAAGAGATCTTTTTAGCCAGTACCACCCCGACGGTACTCTTCCCTGCCCCAGGCATGCCGATAAGGGTGATATTTTTGCTGGGTGGCGGACCCGCCGCCCGCTTACTCACGCGCTCACTTCCCACTGACCTGTTGGTACTTCATCGCGCCAAATAGTTCATCAAATATCTCTGCTACCGTCTCGATGCGCTCAGCTTTCCACGCGTTAGTGCCGCAGAAAATCAGGCCAGTCTCGCGATCCCCCCGCTGCGCCCGATCCAGCGCGTGGACAATGCAAAAACGCTCGCCGGATTCGCGGTAGGCACATTTTTTCAGACACGCAGATCGGCAATGGATGTTCCCGTCCACATCATGGGCACGGATTTGTTCAATATTGCCCTTAATGGCGCGACCCGGCAATCCTGCAGGGCTCATAATCAAGCCGATATCTTCCTTGGTACAATCGAGATATGCCTGTTTAAACGCTGGTTCGGCATCACATTCTTCGGTGCACACAAAACGGCTCGCCATCTGCACCCCATCCGCCCCTTGTGCCAAGGCAAATTCTACATCGGCGCGGTCCCAGATGCCGCCGGCGGCAATCACCGGCATATCTGTGCCCCATTTTTCTCTGAAATATTCTTTTACCGCGCGCACCGTGGCGTATTGGTCGTACTGGCCAGTGCCGATATTTTCCAGCTTCTCACCCAGATGTCCCCCTGCGGTATCAGGGTCTTCAACCACGACAGCATCGGGCATCCGATTGTGGCTTTTGTTCCACTTGCGCGCGATCAGTTCTGCCGCTTTGAGCGATGACACAATGGGCACCAGAGCTACATCAGGATAATCCTCTGTAAGCTTTGGCAGGTTCATGGGCAACCCAGCGCCGGAGACAATGACCTTGGCGCCCCCTTCACAACTGGCGCGCACAATGTCATCGTAGTTACTCACCGCGACCATGCAGTTGGTGCCGATTATGCCGTCCGGGGCAATTTCGTATGCTTTGCGCAGTTCTGCTTTAAGCGCCTCAGGATCTGCTGTGAAAAAATTTTTCCCGGTGTAAAGTGGGCTATTCAGAGCCAGACCAGCGGTTGCAATCAGGCCAACGCCACCACACAGGGCGACATTACCCGCCAGCTTGGCTGCCGATATGCGCACCCCCATCCCCCCCTGGATGATGGGATAAGGGATCTGGTATTTTCCTATACTCAATGGCATCATAACGTTATACCTCCGTGGGTGCATTCGCAGTCGGCTTTTACGGCGGTAGCGGATATCCCACCCACTACGGCAACATAATAGCGCCACGACGGCTGCAGACATACCGAGCATTGAATGAATACTGGGATGTTACTACTGGGCTATCAGCCAGTCTTTTAAGCATCGAATACTACCAGATGATGCTCTATCCCCTGTGTAATACTTATGTAAAAGTTGACTCCATCGCCCCTGCCCTGTCGCGCTTCTGCCCTGAATATTTATTGACGGTTCCATCCTTACAGTCTCGGAGCACCTGATGAAATTTCAAAAACCGGCCCTAAACCCCTTGCTGGCATTTATTGCGATTCAATGCTGTTGGATCGCCGTTGTCGTTTTCTGGGTCTATTGGTTCCTCGGCAGCCACCAAAAGTTTCGTAGCGTTGCTGAACAATATGGGCCAGAGTTGTCTAATCCTGGCATCGAATGGTTCATCCTATTTGAAGGCCTCTTGTTGCTCTTGGTTATTCTGGGCGGAGTATATGTTATTTTCCTCTACTGGCGACGACAATTAGCCCTAAACCGCGAGCAGCGCTTCTTTATTTCCCAGGTGACCCACGAACTAAAGTCGCCGGTCGCATCGTTGCAACTTCATCTCGAAACTATTGAGCGCCACCATCCCCCCGATGCACAACTAGATGAGTTTGTCGCCACCATGATCAGCGACACCCGGCGCCTCGATGAATTAATCTCCAAGATGCTCACCGCCAACCGATTAGAGCAGAGCAGGTGGCGCCTGGCCCTGCGCCCGCATGATTTATCCACCTTCGTGCAAGATTTTGTCACTACGTGGGGAAAACAGCAGCAACAGGAAGAACTCAGCCTCAGCTGCGACATTGAATCCCCTATTCATGTACGCCTAGACCCGGAAACATTCAGCGTTGTCCTGCGGAATTTGCTGGAAAACGCCCTAAAATACTCCAATCCACCGGCTCAAATCCATGTCAGGCTGAATCGCGCTGGCAACTTCGCCCTTCTACAGGTGCAGGATCAGGGACGCGGAATACCTACGGAAGAGCAACGCCGAGTTTTCCGTATGTTCTACCGTCGTCCCCAAGGGGAATACAACGTCAAGGGCACTGGCTTGGGGCTGTTTATTGTCAAGGCTCTTATCAAACGCCATAAAGGGCAGGTCAGCCTGGACAGCGCCGGTCGTGACCGGGGTTGCTGTGTCAGCATAAAGCTACCGTTGCTTCAAACCCGCGAAGGTGAATAACCATGCTACCAAAACGCATTTTATTGGTCGAAGATGAACAGCACATTGCCAAGGGCATTATTTTTAATCTTGAGCACGAAAGCTATCATGTAGTGCATGAAGAAACTGCCAGAGCTGCCCTCGCGCAGTTGCGTCAAAACCATTTTGACCTGGTAATTCTCGACCGCATGCTGCCTGACTCTCCAGATGGCCTTGAGGTCTGTGCGCAGATTCGCGCGTTGGATGCGCAAATACCGATCCTCATGCTCACCGCCATGGGGCGAGAGCAGGATAAAATCGACGGCCTTCAATATGGCGCTGACGACTACCTGACCAAACCGTTTAATCTCTCCGAACTACTTTTGCGTGTCAGTGGCATGCTACGCCGTGCCCAGTGGTATCGTACCAGACCCACGGGAGAATCATTCCCCCTTGGGGAATGGCAGATCAATCTTTCCACTGGCGAAACTTCAAACAACTCAGCCATGTTTATCCTTACCGAACTTGAACTGCGCATGCTGCGCCTATTTATCGAGCATCAGGGAGAAATTCTGTCGCGTTCTTTTTTGCTCAAAGCCGCGTGGGGTTTGGCGCCGGACACTGAAACTCGCACCTTGGATAACTTCATTGTGCGCTTGCGCAAATACTTTGAACCAGACCCCACCCGTCCGATCCATTTCGTCACCATGCGCGGCAAGGGCTACGTATTTCGCGGGTAAGCCTTAAATAGCAGAAGGCGAAATCAGTTGCATAACAGCGCATGTTCCCTATAATTGGCTGGCAATTGACACAGTGTTCTATTTTACTTTTAAATTCAGCAACAGGAGGTTTACTAAATGAAAGCAGTACTAATGAATGGATTTGGCGGCACTGAGGTGCTGTCTGTCGGTGAGATTGCGAAACCGAGCCCGAAAGCCGGAGAAGTCCTGATAAAGGTAGCAGCTACGAGTATCAACCGCCCCGATCTAGTGCAGCGCGCCGGCAACTATCCTGCCCCGCCGGGTGATTCGGAAATTCTAGGGTTAGAAGTCGCTGGAATTATCGAAGAAGTTGGAGCCGGAGTTGATAGCTGGAAGCCGGGCGACCGCGTCATGGCTCTGGTTGGTGGTGGAGGTTACGCTGAGTACGCTGTGGCCTATGCCAACCATGTTATGCCCATTCCTGAAAACATGAGTTTTTCTGAAGCAGCCTGCGTGTGTGAGAGTTATATCACCGCATTTCTGAATGTGTTTATGCTTGGCGATCTTCAGGATGGACAAACTGCCATCCTGCACGGTGGTGGAGGTGGGGTTAACACCGCCGCTATCCAACTGGCCAAAGCGCTGACCCCAAACGCCAAACTAATTGTAACTGCGAGCTCCGGGAAACTAGAGCGGGTCACCCGGCTTGGTGCTGATCTGGTTATCGACTACACCCAAACACCCAACTTTGCCGACGCCGTCAAAGAGTTTACCCACAAAAAAGGGGTAGATGTGATCCTTGACCATATCGGAGCCAAGTATCTGGATCCGAACATGAAATCCCTGGGTTACAAGGGAAAGCTCGTCATTATCGGCGTTATGAGCGGCATCAAGGCGGAATTGAATCTCGCACTGATGATGGTCAAACGTCAGCAGATTATCGGCTCGGTGTTGCGCTCACGCCCGGTGGAGGAAAAAGGGGAAATTATTGCCGAATTTACCCGCCGCGCGCTGCCCAAGTTTGCCGACCGCAGCATTGTCCCGCTAATTGAGCAGGAGTTTGATATCAGCGCGGTGGTCGATGCGCAGCAGATGATGGAAGACGACAAACATTTCGGCAAGATTGTGCTAAAAATCGCAGAGATATAATGGCACGACCTGGTAGCATGACCTGGGTTAGCGATCTGGGTTAGCGAAAACTGCGTAGAGGACCTGCGTAGAGGACTAATAGCGGGCTGCCTATTACGGGCAGCCCGTTTTTTATCTAGTGGGTCAGCTGCACCCTATCTCTTTAAGCTTCTTCAGGAGTTCTGCTTTATCAACCGGTTTTATAATGTAGGCATCACACAGCCCCTTGAACGCAGTCACTATCTTTTTGGGATCATCCAGGGCACTGATCATAACCACCTTCGCGCCCCGACTGGAGGTGATACCGCGCTTTACTTCCAGCGCTCGGATACGACACAACGCCTCAAGGCCATCAAGGCGTGGCATCATGACATCTAGGCAGATAAGATCGTATGGTCGCCCCTGTTCCAGCGCCATCCCAGCGGCGATCACCGCCTCTTCCCCATTGACCACTGTGTTAATAGAACCAAAACCTTCCAAGATCCCCTGCAGCACCAGCCTGCTGATCAACTCATCTTCGGCTATCAGAATTCGCATATCTATTCTCCGGCAGATATTTTGTTACGCTTCAGCTATTTTTTGCATAGCAATATATACCGCATGCTGCGCGGCATCAATTTCATCCATTAGGCCAGCCAGCCTATTCCTATTACATGTTTCAGCCGTTATTCCCACCTCTAAAGCCAGAGCCTGCATAGCCGTGGCACCAACGTTGCCACATGCTCCTTTAATGCTGTGCGCCTGCAGCTTTACTCCAGCCATATCGGCGGCGGCATGCGCAGCTTTAAGTTGTTCAATCTGCTTTGGCATCTCCTGCATGAATACCTGCAACACCATGAGCATGAGGGCGTCATCGTGCATAAGACGCCGTTTCACCCCCGCTACATCAAAAACCGGCACGTTGGTTCGCGCATCCGCATCCATTTTCGCTCCTTTTGTGGCGTATAGCAGTGGGTTCCACAGCAAACCCCCATTAACGAATTTACCGCGGCTCAGGTTTGAGCGCGTGGGGCAGGAGTACCCACATCCGCCCCGGATACTTCATCGCTCCGGCCTGCCAGCCCGCGCCATCTCCAACTCCCCAGAAAAAATCGGCACGCACCCTCCCCTTGATCGCCCCTCCGGTATCCTGCGCGACCATCAGGCGCTGTAAGGGTTTGTCCACGCGGGGCCAACGCGTATTTATAAATACGGGGGCACCCATGGGCACGTAGCTACGATCCACCGCTAGGCTGCGCTCCGGCGTGAGGGGGACCCCTTGAGCCCCTGGTGGGGTCGAAGCGGTCATCGGTTGCGGAGCAAAAAACACGTAGCTGGGGTTTTCATTGAGAAGCTGATCAATCTTATCCGGATTCTGCTGTCCCCAGCGCGCGATATTCTGCATCGACATTTGATCGCGGGTCATTTCATTACGTTCCAGAAGCAGTTTACCAATAGAACGATATGGATGGCCGTTCTGATCTGCATAATTGATCATAACTTGACTGCCATCGGCCAGATTAACCCGCCCAGAACCCTGAATATGGAGAAAAAACAGCTCTACTGGATCACGCACCCAGAACAATGGATCAGCGGCGACGCGCTTTCGATCCGCCTCGATTGCGGCCCGATCCCAGTATGGCACCACGCGCCCACCTTCCACCCGTCCGCGCAGACGATATTTGCCGAGTTCAGGATATACAGAGGCCAAATCGATTACCAACATATCTGCAGGGCGTTGTAGAATGGGGTAGCGATAGCTCGCATCCGGCTCACGACTGGCATCAATATCTGGCACGTAATAGCCAGTTATAGTGCCCTCCGTACTGCCGTCGGCATTCTGCAGCGTCCAAGGAGTGAAATTATGTTGAAAAAAAGCTCTAACGGCGGCGTCGTCTTGCTTGATCTCAAGCGCGTGTGCGCACACCTCAGCCCAGCCTGACTGGCGTTTTAGCACCGTGCAACTGCGTGTGAATGCTTCCATCACTTCAGAAACCGTATCGGTATCCCAACCGGGGATGTGCTCCCAGTCACTTTTACACATAAGTGGGTAATCTTCCCGCACCACCGGTGGCGGTTCGGGTACAGTGGGCACAGAGGGAGGTGTTGGCGCACAGGCACCAAGCATCAGCAGCAAAGCTGCCGTAACCACCCCAAGTGTAAGGGGCATAACACCACTTGAAGTTTCAACCATTCTGGATTTTGTCGCTGTGTGCATATTCTCAATTCACCTCGTACCTAGGTTCAACCCAATATGAATCTACATCATATCCAGTGGATCAACATCAGCCATAAGATTAACCCGCGTCGGCAACGCTGCAATTAACTCCGGCAGACGCGCAAGCACTTGGTGCAGTGGTAGGCGGGTTGCTGCCTTCAGCAAAATCTGCACCCGATAGCGGTTGCGCAGCCGAAATAGCGGGCACGGAGCCGGCCCCAGTATTTCCACCTCTACATGGGTGCGCAGGAGCCGGCTTAGCTGCTCGGCACTCTGCTCCACCTCCGCGCGGTTCAACCCAAAGCAGATCATATTAAGCAGATATCCATAGGGGGGGTAACCAAGCAATTCGCGCATGGGCAATTCTTGGGCACAAAAGGCATGGTAATCGTGGCTAAGGGCACATTCCAACACGGGGTTATCCGGCGTACGCGTCTGCACCAATACCCGTCCCGGCACCGCTCCACGTCCGGCACGCCCTGCAACCTGCGCCAGCAGGGAAAAGCAGCGCTCCGCCGCCCTGAAGTCCGGAAAATTCAGCGCCGCGTCTGCATCCACCACCCCCACCAGAGTGACGGCGGCAAAATCGTGCCCTTTGGCAACCATCTGGGTTCCAACCAAAATGTCCACCTCGCGGTTTTCCATCTGTTCCACCAGGCGCTGCTGTGAACCTTTGGTGCGGGTGGAGTCCCGATCCATGCGAGCAATGGCCGCAGTGGGGA
>Ga0265295_1004210_pt1 | contig 19607 bp, 16 predicted proteins | sample Munlansysbiofilm_FD_192503 | JGI IMG/M metagenome (GOLD analysis project Ga0265295, IMG submission 192503) | Leachate microbial communities from a municipal landfill in Southern Ontario, Canada - Methane capture system biofilm | ecosystem: Engineered > Solid waste > Landfill > Unclassified ... | reverse complement strand
CCAACAATGGCCACACGAAGCGCCAACCAAAGTGCTTATACATATACAGCACAATTAGCAAGTATAGGGGCAACCAGGTTAGCTTGCCCGAAACGAAAATCATTATTGGGTCAAAAAAGGGGGTGTGCAGCGCATTTAAAAGGAGGAAAAGTTGCGTATCTAAATTCAGAATCCAATCGAGCATAATAGTAGGTTTAGGGAATTATATGGGTGCAATATGAAATTTAACGGATGGCGGTATGTTTTGCGCCCCGTCGGGCGTGGATATTATTTGTCCACCGTTAAGAGCTGAAATTGAAATTAAAAGTTACCTAATCAGCCTAAAAGTGGGGCGTAAAAAATACCGTGTGTTATGGGCTGGCTTTAAATTTTTTGTCTATGAAAGGGCAAGTCCTATTTCGTCTTCAATTTCAATCTGCAACTTTACTCTTGCATTTAATGCTTTGAAAACTTTTGTTATTGTTGAAATCGTTGCACTACTTGCCCCACTTTCAAGTTTAGAAATCTGAGCTTTCTGTACACCAATTAATTTTCCAAGTTGCTCTTGAGTCAAATTCTTTTCTTTACGAATTCGTTTAAGCTTTTCGCCGAGGATTTCCATACTTAATTCAAGTTCGTACCGCTCTCTATCTGGTGTACCAAGTTTTCCAATGTACTTGTCTTCCAAATCACCAATTGTACTATATTTTCTTTGTACCATAACCTTTATCCTTTTTTCCTTGTTCCACTAGCTTGTTCTGCAACTTTTTCTCTTCAAAGTATTCTTTTTTAATTCGCTCCGCTCTCTTAATTTCTTCATTGGGCGTTTTATTGGTCTTTTTCGCAATCCCGTGCGTTCCAACTACCAGGGTTTCAGTTTTATATTCGTTATCCCAAAATGCGAAAAGCCTGTAAAACTTTCCACTTTCATCAAAGCGAAATTCATAAATTCCTTCAGTTCCCTTTAACTATTTAAACCATTGTCCTATCTCTCTAGCTTTAGTTTTTCGGATGGCTTTAAATAGCTTCTTTCTGGACTTTTCTTCAAGCTTATCTACGAAATCTTCAGCTTGATTCATAAAAACAACTTCGATTGGCTTATCCATTAATTTAAACAGATTAAATTCAAAGATGTTTCCAAATATAGAAACTATTTTTCGTTTACCAATTAAAGTTGCAAATTATTTTCTGCTTGCTTAACCGTCAGTTAGCTTGCCCACAACTACCAAATACCTCAACTATTCAACTCACTCCAAAGCATATCCTTTAGTTCGGTAATTCCTTCGCCTGTTACCGATGAAATAAAAGCATACCTCACATCGGGTAGCTCCTTTTTTATCTCTTTTTTTATCTCCTCGTCAGCCATATCGCACTTTGTTATGGCAAGCATTCGGTGCTTATCGAGCAGTTCAACGTTAAACTGGCTTAGCTCGTTTACCAGCGTGTTGTACTCGTCCTTAATATTAGGACTATCGATGGGAATCATAAAAAGCAACATTGAATTTCGTTCTATATGCCGTAAAAACCTAACACCAAGCCCTTTACCTTCGTGGGCTCCCTCAATAATTCCAGGGATATCGGCAATAACAAACGAGCGACTATCGCGGTAGGGAACAATGCCGATATTAGGAACCAGCGTAGTGAAAGGGTAATCGCCAATTTTAGGTTTGGCTGCCGTTACAACAGACAGTAGGGTTGATTTCCCTGCATTGGGCAGGCCAACTAATCCCACATCGGCCAGCAGTTTCAGTTCAAGTACCACCCACCCTTCAACACTATCCTCGCCAGGCTGAGCAAACCTAGGAGTTTGCATAGTTGGCGACTTAAAATGCCAGTTGCCTTGGCCACCCCTACCCCCCTTTTTTAAAATTTCTTGCTGTCCGTGCTCGGTAATTTCGCAAATAACCTCGTTGGTTTCGGTGTCAATGGCTACTGTTCCCAAGGGAACCTCAACAATAACATCGGCTCCATCGGCCCCTGTACTTCGGCTTCCGCTTCCGGAGCCACCGTGCCCAGCAAAAATATGCCGTTGGTACTTTAAATGGATTAGGGTCCAAAGCTGGTCGTTCCCTTTAATATAAACGTGTCCTCCTCTCCCTCCGTCCCCTCCATCGGGGCCACCTTTTGGCTCAAATTTCTCACGCCTAAGATGAGTACTACCCGCTCCCCCGTTTCCCGACCGGCAGAAAACTTTCACATAATCAACAAAATTCATCGAGGCCATAAGTTATTTTGATATTTAAACTAAATTAATTAACACATTAGAATTATAAGAATGCTATCTATTTTCGACAAGTTCAACTGCATTACAAATTCTCTGAAAAATTTCATCTACACTGCCCATACCCTTGATACCTACATACTTTCCTTGCTCCTTGTAGAACTCCATTACTGGGCGGGTACGCTGGTTATAAACATCGATACGGTTTTTTATGATGGTAATATCTGCATCATCGGCTCTGCCACTATAGTTGGCGCGATTCTCGAGGCGCAAAATAAGTTCGTCGTACTCAACCTCTAAGCCAAGCATTAACGACACCGACGAATTTCTTTGCTCTACCAAAACATCCAGTTCGGCTGCCTGTACTGTGGTTCGTGGAAAGCCATCAAAAACAAATCCGTTGGCTGTTCCATTATATTTATCGAGACATCGGCCAATAATTCCTATAACTATTTCGTCGGGAGCCAACTCGCCTCTATCCATAAATTTTTGAGCCTCAACCCCGTTTTCGGTTTGCCTCTGAATGGCACTCCGAAGCATATCGCCAGTTGAGAGGTGCTTTAGGTTATACTTGCTTATAATCTTCTGCGATTGAGTGCCTTTCCCCGCTCCAGGTGGGCCAAACAAAACAATATTTAGCATAATGCTTCACATTAAATTCAGTATACGCTAAACAAGCGTGTAAATATCGGCCAAATTCCGACCTAACCCATTATAGTCCAATCCATACCCAACAATAAATTCATTGGGGATACTTCTCCCTACGTAATCTACTTTCACTTTTCCTTTGTACGAATCGGGTTTAAAAAGTAGCGTGGCAATTTTTACCGCTTTAGGGTTGTGGCTTTTGAGAGTATCAATAAGTTTTCCAAGGGTAATACCTGTATCAACAATATCCTCAAGAATAATCACAGTGCGGCCCTCAATATTTTCGGTAAGCCCAATTAGCTCATTAACACTACCAGTGGTTTCTGTTCCCTTATAAGATGCGAGTTTTACAAACGATATTTCACAGGGAAACTCAAGACATCGCACAAAATCGGCAGTAAAAATAAACGAGCCATTTAGAACACTAAGAAACAGCGGGTTAACATCGTTCACTAAATCATTAGTAACGGCTTGAGCCATTTTCTCAATGTCTTTTTTTATGTCTCGTGCCGGATAGCTTATCTTAAACTCTTTATCCCAAAGTACCACGTTTTTCATAGTTCGCATATTACATTTACCAAAGTTAGCAAAATATATAGAGCGCAAAAATACTAAAATATGCGTAAATGCTTAGCGTTTGTTTGGGTTGATTTAGTATACTACAAATTTTGATGTGCCCAACTATCTCTTATCGAAGATAGTTCGAAATAATATCATCGAAAATCTGCATACCGTGTTCAATAGCCTCATCGGGAAAATCGTAGTCGGGGCTATGCAGGTCGGCAACATTCTCGCCAACTCCCAGTCCGAATATAATTGAGGGTACTTCCTGAGCAAAATGTGCAAAATCATCAGACCATCGGTTGGGTTCGTCAAGCGTAACAGTCGCTCTATTTTGCTTGCCAGCCAATTCGGTTAAAAGGATTTTAAGTTCTGGGTGATTTACCGCCGCAGGGTAATCGTCAGTAATTGAGGTTTCTACAATCACACCATAGCTAGCGCCAATACTCTTTGCCGTTTCAACTGTTCTGCTGGCTAGGGTATCCATATCGTCGTTATTAAATGAGCGAAGCGTGAGCATTAGCTCGCCAAAACCTGGCGATGTTCCGAACGCCACATCGCCGAGCCTTATGTGAATTATGGTAAGAAGCACAAAGTCTTTAAAATCTTCCAAATGCGCCAAAGAGCTTAGTTTTTGGGTAATTTCTGCAATGGCCAGCGCCGGGTTAATGCCCTTTTCGGGAAACGCAGCGTGCGAGTTTTTACCAATAAACTTAATTATCATTCCTTTAGATGCAGCGGCGAAGGTATGCTTGGCTAGCACTATACTACCCATTGGATATTTTGGCATATTATGAAGAGCGAAGGCAAAGTCGGGAAAAATATTAAGCTCTTTTAATCGTTCAATAGATTTTACTGCCCCCTTGCCATTCTCCTCCTCGGGCTGATAAAAAAGAACAACCCTACCACGTTTTAGCGGGTTGGCTTGGAGCAGCGAAGCCAATCCTGATACCATAACCATATGCCCATCGTGCCCGCAGGCGTGTGCAACACCATCAACAGTTGAACGATGAGGCTTACTGTTAACCTCCTGAATGGGCAGTGCGTCTAAATCACATCGAATTAATATGGTTGGCCCGGGTTCTTCGCCATAAAAAATGGCAGCCATCCCCTCGCCAGCAATTCCGGTATGAAGCTCATTGGGCTTATACTTATTTAAATAGAATCGTAATCTTTTCCCTGTAGCCCTCTCTTGGCCTGAGAGTTCAGGGTTTCTGTGTAGCTCGTGCCTTAAGCGGATTAGTTCTTCCATAGTACCATTTTTTCGCATCTGTAAATTTATGAAATTTTGTTGGTACGAGCAGGCTTTAGCGTGACTTTTTACAATATCAAAAGGAATTATTCTACTTTTATTATTTTAAGAGCCAAACCTTTTTACTTTTGGCAGTCTAAAAAAACAGAAACAATGCTACTATGAATAAAAAACTTGTTGGGGTATACCTAAGCGCCGTATTTGCCACTATTTTTTGGGCGCTTTCATTCGTTTGGTATAAGGAGGTGCTGGTACTGTACAAACCCATTTCGTTGGTGCTAATGCGGCTTATTATATCAAGCATACTGCTGTTTGTGGTAACCGCATCAATTGGTAAGCTAAACAAAATAGACCGCAAGGATATAAAACCATTCCTTTTGCTAAGCTTTTTGCAACCTTTCCTATACTTTTTGGGCGAAAGTTATGGTGTAAGTCTTACACCATCAACACTTTCGGCAGTAATTATTGCTACCATCCCGCTATTTAGCCCCATTGGAGCCTTCTACTTTCTGAAGGAGCGCATAACATTGATGACCTTTTTTGGGATTATCATTTCAATTTTTGGAGTAGCCATCGTAATTTTTCATCAGGGATTCGATTTAAGCGGAGTAAACCCTATTGGCATTGCCTTTTTGTCGTTGGCTGTTGTTGCGGCCCTAGGATACTCGCTGATAATAAAAAAGCTGGCCAATAAGTATAACGTATTCTCAATTGTAGCCTATCAAAATTTAATTGGAATTTTCTACTTCCTTCCACTTTTCTTTATTCTCGACTACAAAGAGTTTATTCAGGTCACTCCCACCTGGGATGTTATTATCCCGCTACTAAACCTCGGTATTTTTGCATCAACCTTTGCATTCGTATTCTTTACATACTCCATAAAGCACCTTGGTGTTTCAAAGGCAAATATTTTTACCAATGGCATACCTGCCGTAACGGCGGTTTTTGCATATTTTATTCTGGGCGAAGAACTTACCATATTAAAAATGGTTGGTATACTCGTTGTTGTGTTTGGTCTTTTAATTTCGCAAATGCGAAAAAATGTATTTAGCCGAAGAGCAAAACAATAGCTTCATTAAAAATTTGCATCAACACAACAAAAGGGTAGCTCAAACTTTATACAACCAAAGATTGTAGCCCTTTATAAATTGGTTTCGTGTTAGTAAAAAGAAGATTAACATCCTATAAACCCATCGGTTTAACACCTCCAAACTTCTATTTGCGCTAAAAACTGGCAATAATTTCAGCATTTACTAGTTTTGCTCATATATTTGCACCACAAGAAAATCCAAATGAGAAAACGTATCGTTTTATTGCTACTTATCCTTACCACCATTTCCATTGTGGCCAATAGCCAAATTGGGGGGCGGGGTGCGTACACTTTTCTCAACTTACCCTTTACCCCTCGGAGTGCAGCGCTGGGCAGCAAAACGGTTACCCTAGATGAGACTGATGCAGGGGTAGTGCTAACTAATCCGGCGCACCTAAACCACGAACTGCACAACCACGTTGAACTTTCGTACGTATCGTACTTTGCTGATATTCAGTATGGGTTAGTTTCGTACTTTAGAGATAAGGGCAAAATTGGCACGTTCGGGTTAGCCATTCAGTACGTTAACTACGGAAACTTTATTGAGGCCGATGCTACAGGCCAAATTACGGGAAAATTCTCGGGCTCCGATATGGCAATAAACCTAATTTACGCCAAAACGTTCGATAGTTTAGTAACCGTTGGTGTGAATGTAAAACCAATATATTCGCATCTGGAAGTATACAAATCATTCGGCGTTTGTGCCGATATTGGTATCTCGTTTACCAGCAGAGAGAAACTGTTTTCTGCTGGATTGGTAGCCCGAAATATTGGCACAATGCTAAAATCGTACACCCCCCACACACGCGAAAATCTTCCCTTTGAAATTATGGCAAGCATCAGCCAAAAACTACAACACGCCCCTTTTCGCTTTGTTGGCACCTTTCAGCAGTTGCAAACAGCAAACCTACACTACAGCCGACCCGAAACCAGCACTTCTTTTTTTGGTGATGAAGTTCAAATATCGCCCTCGACTTTTGGGCGCGTAGGGAATGAGATTATAAGTCACCTAATTTTAGGGGTTGAATTTGTGCCAATAAAAAACTTCTACCTACGAGGAGGCTATAATTTTCAGCGTAGAAACGAGCTAAAAATTGAGGAGCGCACCTCTTTCGTAGGATTTAGCTGGGGCGTAGGCATTAAGCTGAAAAAAGTGAATATAAACTATAGTCGAGCAACATACCATTTGGCAGGCGCCTCAAACCACTTCTCGGTAAGCACAAACCTTAGCAACTTTTTGTAAAAACAACGGCATAATGCCCACTCACTTTTTTGAGTTATCTTTGTAGCAAAACGATATAAAAACCTCACTAGTGAAAAGCGAACGAATCACCATAGCAGTTGATGGGTACTCATCGTGCGGCAAAAGTACATTTGCAAAGCGAATAGCCAAGCACCTGAGCTACATATACATAGATAGTGGAGCAATGTATAGGGCGGTTACCCTTGCATTTATCCGTGCCGGAATAACTTCCTTAGAAAACATTGAGGAAAGCAAGCTACAAAAACTACTGAACAACATTGAAGTTGGGTTTGTTAGTAACCCTAACGGCAACGGCTGGCTCACCACGCTTAATGGCGAAATTATTGAAGAGCAAATCCGAACCCTTGAGGTTTCGAACTTGGTTAGCCCCGTTTCGGCTAAACCTTTGGTGCGCCAAAAAATGACCCACGAGCAGCAAGAAATGGGCAAAAAGAAAGGGATGGTAATGGACGGCAGAGATATTGGTACCGTAGTATTCCCAAATGCCGAGCTGAAAATTTTTATGACGGCCGACCCACTAATTAGAGCGAAGCGCCGATTAAAAGAGATGGAGCAGAAAGGGCAAAATGCAACGCTCGAAGAGGTGCTAAAGAATATTGAAGAGCGCGATTACATTGACCAGAACCGCGACATTGCCCCACTTCGTCAAGCAAAAGATGCCATAGTGCTTGACAACTCACATATGACCATTGAACAGCAAATGGTTTGGTTTGACGAAATTATTGAGCATATTTTATAGCCATTAAAAGCAAAGAAACAAGGAGACTCCTTTCGTATCAGCAAAAAGCAAGTCGATGATAAAAGAATCGAAAATACTCGTTGAAATAGATAAAAGTTCAGGGTTTTGCTTTGGCGTTGTTAACGCCATATCGCAAGCCGAAGAGGAACTAAATACCAATGGTAAACTCTACTGTTTAGGACAAATAGTGCACAACAGCGAGGAAGAACAACGCTTGCAAGCCCTCGGGCTTGAAACCATTACGCACAAAGATTTAGATAACCTAAAAGGCAAAAAGGTACTGCTTAGAGCGCACGGCGAACCACCCTCAACCTACAAAAAAGCCATTGAAAATAACATAACCCTTATCGACGCATCGTGCCCTGTAGTGCTAAAGTTACAAGCAAAAGTTAAGCAAGGGTGGGAGGAAATGAAGAAAGTAGGCGGGCAGGTTATTATATTTGGCAAGAAAGGGCACGCCGAAGTTATTGGACTAATTGGGCAAACCGATGGCAATGCAATTGTAATAGAGAGCATTAACGAGTTAGATTCCCTAAACCTTTCGAAACCCACAGAACTCTTTGCCCAAACAACTAAAAGCGCAGATGATTACAAAGCGGTTGCTCACGAATTGGAGCGAAGGTTAAACGCTAAATCGATACCCTTTAAAGCGCATAACTCTATTTGCGGTCAGGTTGCTAATAGAAAAAAAGAACTGATAGAATTCTCAAAAAATCACAATGTCATCCTTTTTGTTAGCGGCAAAAACAGTTCCAATGGCAATATGCTATACCAAGTTTGCAAAAGCATTAATCCGAAAACATATTTTGTAAGCGCCCCCACCGACCTTGAAAAGGAGTGGTTTATTAACACAAAAACGGTTGGTATCTGCGGTGCAACCTCAACCCCGTTTTGGTTGATGGAAAAAGTAGCCCTAAAAGTAAAGCAAATGGACTAGTGCATTTTTAAAACTTCTTTTAGAATAATAACACTTTTTTTTAGGAAAGAACCATACAACCAACCTGCTGGGCTAGGTAGCAAACTTTATGCTTTCAAATTGCGTCGATACAAGCGGGCCGAAATTACGATACTTACCTCGAAAAGCAACCACAGCGGAACACATACTAAAAGTAAGCTTAAAACATCGGGAGGCGTAATAATTGCTGCCACCACCATAATAAGGATAAATGTGTGCTTGCGGTATTTTTTTAAAAACTGTGGGGTAACAATGCCTGCTTTGGTAAGAAAAACGATTAGTATTGGCAACTCAAACAGCAAGCCAGTTGCTAGCGTTACCGAAGCCACAGAACCAATATATGAGCCTATGTTTATTTGGTTGGTAACTTCTTGCGAAACGCTATAACTCCCGAAAAAGTGGATTGTTAACGGCGAAATAATGTAGTAACCAAACAGCACTCCCAGAATGAAAAGTGCAGAGATATAAAAAACGGCCCCACGAGTTCTACGTCGCTCTATATCATTTAGCGCAGGTTTAACAAATTGCCAAAACTGTAATGCCACAAAAGGGAAAGCTACGATAAAACCAACATAAACCGACACCATAATATGGGTGTTAAACTGCCCAGCCATATTTATGTTAATAATTTTTAAAGGCGATGAGTTTATGCACAGCGATGCAGAATTTAGCCTGTGTCCCAATAAACAAAGCACCCTATTTGTAAAAAAATTGGGCGACTTAGGTAGTAGAATTATGTGGTTGAAAATAAAGTCGGAGAAAATAAAAGCCACCACAGAAACAACCAGAACCGAAACAGTTGCACGCACCAATACCCACCTTAACTCCTCAAGGTGGTCTAAAAATCCCATATCATCTTTCTCGCTTTTTTTCATACACTGTTCGAAACAAATTTACACATAAATCAAACACCTACTAATTGTTAAAAATATACAACACAAGATATTACAAAAAATGCTAACGACTCAAAAATAAAGCAGCCTTATACGAACGAAAAGGTTGAAAATGAAATGGCTTACCTGTTGTTTTTGGCACACGATGATTTATATCAACGTGAGCCTAAATAAACTAATTTATTCATAATTTTACACAAGTAAAAGGCAAAATAATTAAAAACGCTTACAGCAAAAAGTGTATTGATACATATAGGAAGTAACGGGCTATCCTTAAAGAGAAAATCTTTTAAAACAACAACAAGTGACGAGCGAACTTTTTTCTTAGAATGAAAACATAGTTCTACTCAAGCTTTAAAATAACAGTTAAACAGGTAGTCAAAATCAATAAGATTTGTTACCTTTATAATTAAAGAAACAAAAAGGTTGCTATCTGTCGATAGCATCAAATTTAGGAGTAGAATAAAAATAAAAAGGGAGTAATTCCAGCAGGAGAATGTCAACAGTGAAATTTGAATCGGAAATATCATTATCAAAACACCTTAGTAAGTATTTTGGTTTTGGCAGTTTTAAAGGTAATCAGGAAGTTATTATTCGTAATGTACTTGCTGGTAACGATACGTTTGTGCTTATGCCAACCGGAGGGGGTAAATCTCTCTGTTATCAGCTGCCCGCGTTAATTAGTGAGGGTACAGCAATAATAATATCGCCGCTAATTGCCCTAATGAAAAACCAAGTTGATGCAATGAGGAGTTTTAGTTCGGAAGATGGGATTGCCCATTTTCTTAACTCATCGCTAAATAAAACTCAAATTCAGAAAGTTAAGGAGGATATGCTTAGCGGCAAAACCAAACTATTATACGTTGCACCCGAATCGCTTACCAAAGAAGAGAATATTCAGTTCCTAAAACAGGTAACAATATCCTTTTACGCTATTGACGAAGCGCACTGTATTTCAGAATGGGGTCACGATTTTAGGCCCGAATACCGACGCATACGACCAATAATTAACGAGATAGGGAACGCCCCAATAATTGCCCTAACGGCAACCGCTACCCCTAAGGTACAGAGTGATATACAAAAAAACCTGGGAATGCTCGATGCCAATGTTTTTAAATCATCATTCAATAGGGCTAACTTATACTACGAGGTGCGGCCCAAGGTTAATACTACCCGCGAAATAATTAAGTTTATAAAAAACAATACAGGAAAATCGGGTATTATTTACTGTTTGAGTCGTAAAAAGGTCGAAGAAATTGCCCAAACCCTTCAGGTAAACGATATAAAGGCACTTCCGTACCACGCCGGAATGGACTCAAAAACCCGTAGTGGAAACCAAGATAAATTCCTAATGGAAGAGGCCGATGTGATTGTTGCAACAATTGCATTTGGTATGGGCATTGATAAGCCCGATGTAAGGTTCGTAATTCATTACGACATACCCAAAAGCCTTGAAGGCTATTACCAAGAAACAGGCCGAGCTGGGCGTGATGGTGGCGAAGGCAAGTGCATAACATTTTACAGCTATAAAGACATTCAGAAGCTCGAAAAGTTTATGCAGGGTAAGCCCGTTGCCGAGCAAGAAATTGGCAAGCAGCTGCTGCTCGAAACCGTATCGTATGCCGAATCATCGGTGTGCCGCAGGAAAATGCTTTTACACTACTTTGGCGAAGAATACCACGAGGGTAACTGCGAAGCTTGCGATAACTGTCTACATCCAAAGGCACAATTCGAGGGTAAGGAATTTCTGCAGCTCCTTCTTGAAGCTGTTGCGGCGGTTAAAGAGAAATTTAAAGTTGAACACATTGCCAATATCCTGTGCGGTAACCTCACAACCTCTATAAAATCGTACAAACACAATAATCTGGAGGTCTTTGGCGAGGGGAGCGAAAAAGATATAAGGTTTTGGAATGCAATTTTTCGACAAGCTCTTGTTGGAAAATTTATTGAGAAGGATATTGAGAATTACGGGCTACTAATGCTAACCGAAAAGGGTAAGCAGTTTATTGAGGAGCCTTACGAAATTATGTTTACACAAGACCACGAGTATGAGGAGTCAGACGATGACGACCTTACCCTCGGGCAGGCAGGCAAAAGCGGTTCGTGCGATGAGGAACTAATGGCTATGCTTAAAGATTTACGAAAGAAGATTGCTAAAAAGAAGGGCCTTCCACCATTCGTAGTTTTTCAAGACCCCTCACTTGAGGATATGGCAATTCAGTACCCTATTAGTATGGACGAGCTCCAAAACATAACGGGAGTAGGCGTTGGTAAGGCCAAACGATATGGGAAAGAATTTATCGAGCTTATTAAAGTTTACGTTGACGATAAGGAAATTATTAGGCCTCAGGATATGGTCGTTAAATCCATTGCCAACAAATCACTCCTTAAGGTTTTCATCATTCAAAGCATCGACCGTAAAATGGATTTGGAAGATATAGCCCAAGCAAAAGGGCTTGAACTGCCTGAACTTTTAACCGAAATAGAAGCCATTGTAAACTCGGGTACTCGCATTAACCTCGATTACTACATTGAACAAAATATTGAAGAGGAAAAAGTTGATGAGATTTACGACTACTTTAAAGAGGAGGCCGAAACCGAATCAATAGATGAGGCCCTCGAATACCTTGGTGAAGAAGATTTTAACGAGGAAGAAATTAGGCTAATTCGTATAAAGTTTATTTCTGATTTGGGTAACTAAAAACACTTATCACACGAATTAAAAAGGCTAAAAACAAAACATTTTTAGCCTTTTTTTATTGCTAGCCAAATATTTATTAATATTACAGTCAAATTCAGATTAACCAATCAACTATCACTAAAAAAACGCTGTGGAAAACATTTTAAAAGTTGAAGGATTAACCAAATGGTTTGGAAAAACGCAAGCCATTAACGACTTGTCATTCAGAATTGAGAGAGGACAGGTTGTTGGTATCTTAGGTCCCAACGGGAGCGGCAAAACAACTACCCTTTCAATTATTTTGGGGTTAAAATATCCAAGCAGTGGAACCTACAGATGGTTTAACGATAGTAGCACGAAAAAAATTAACAAAAGAATTGGCTCACTCATTGAAGTACCCTTCTTTTACCCGTACCTTACCCTTACACAAAACCTTGAAATAGTAACCAAAGCAAGAGGTAGCGGTTTTAACCAGATAAGCGCAGCGCTTGATACCGTTGGCCTGCTATCACGAGAAAAATCGAAGTTTTACACCCTGTCGCTAGGTATGAAACAAAGGTTGGCCATTGCAAGCGCTTTGCTTGGTAATACAGAGGTGCTAGTTCTTGATGAGCCAACAAATGGCCTCGACCCCGAGGGAATTGCTGACGTTCGAAACATCATAAAAATGCAATCCCAGCTGGGCAAAACAATAATATTAGCTAGCCACATTTTAGATGAGGTTGAAAAAGTTTGCACCCATACAGTTATACTTAAAAACGGCAATATTATTAGCAAAGGCAACGTAGCCCAACTGCTAAGTAAAAAACAAATGATTAGTATTTCCGCAAGCAATATGAACGGACTGCTCGAATTACTTCAAAATTTTGTTGGCGTAGAGATATTAGAAAAAAGTGAAGAGAGCGTAACGGTATCAATTAAAGAGGATATTTCATCGGCCACCCTAAACGAAGAGCTTGTTAAGCAAGGGGTTGTTCCTAGCTCCATCACGCTGCATAAAGCAAGCCTCGAAACGGAATTTCTTGAACTGATAAAACACAACCAACCCAAAAATCACTAACCACTGCTATGTTGAAAGCCCTACTAAATATTGAGAGAATAAAAACCCTACACTCCCCTACCTTTAGGGCAATAATTATTCTTCACGCAGCATTGTTTCTTCTGGTTTCCTTAATTGGAGCCAATCTTCACTTAAATATACAGGGAATTACCATTGAGAAACTCTTTCAATTTCCCCATATATGGAATACAATTGCCTGGATAGCTAGCTGGTTTAACCTTATCCTAGGCGTTCTGGCCATTATGCTCGTTACAAATGAATTTCAATACCGTACATTCAGAAAACAGCTAATAGATGGGCTCTCCCGAAACCAGCTGCTATACGGGAAACTCTTAGTGTTTATTACAATATCGGCATACGCTATGCTTCTAGTTTTAATATGTGGAATCATAATAGGTGTTGTAAAATCCAACGGGAATGGCTTAGCAAACATAACACAAGGCCTTGAATTCGTTCCCATTTTGTTTTTGCAAACATTCGGTTACCTGATGCTTGCCTTGCTATTTGGCGCTCTTTTTCAAAATACAGCCCTCTCCATAGTAGCCTATATTTTGTACTTTTTCCCTATTGAACCAATAATTAGGACAATAATACCCGAAATTGCTGCCCAGTATATGCCCGTAAAAGTTATTGCAAATCTCACTCCAATGCCCGATTTTGCAGGCATACTTATGGGTGATATGATTCAAATAAACAGTGGCGCAAATAACCTTTCGGGTCTTATCACTGCAAACCAGTCCACGCCTATTTTCATTACAGCCCTTATAGCTTTTGCATACTGCATACTGTTAGCATTGGGAAGCAAAGCAATTTTTCATAAGAAGAACTTTTAATCATTTCAACTGTTAAAGAAAATAGTAACTGGTATTTTTACTATATTTACATTAGACCAAAAAAACCAAGAGTTATGAAACATCTTTACCTCACGCTTATATGTATAGCGCTTTCAGTAACCCTTAGCGCACAAACCGTACTTCGTCACCAAACGCATGGGTTGGTAGCAGATTACACCAACGAGATGAAGATTACCGACTACACCGAACCAGGCGCATCGGGCAAGAATGTAGCATGGGATTTCCGAAGTCTAAAGCTAAATCAGGATTTTGTGGGAACGCTAGATAATCCCATTCACTCAAAAGGCGAGAGTATTTTCCCAAAATCAAATACTCGACTCGAAGAGTTCGGAAATAGTTTCTTCTTCCTTACCACAAAAAAATCAATTGAACAACACGGCTACATTACTGCCAGCGGAAACACCTACATAGTTTACAACGAACCTTTTGTTAAGATGCGATACCCATTTTCGTACAACAAATCGTTTAATGGTAATTTTAGCGGTACATACAACACGCCCCAAAAGCAGCTGGGTACAATTGAAGGAACCTATGCTGTTGTAGCCGATGGGCAGGGTACGCTAATGCTACCCGGAAATATGGTGTACGAAAATGCCCTTAGGGTGAAGGAGGTGAAATTATTTGACCAAACAATTAACGACCGCTCCTACAGTATCCAAACCACAACATACCGCTGGTACGTTAACGAGCACAGGTTCCCAATCCTGGTATTAATCAACTCTGTTACAACTTATCAGGACGGGCGAAACTTCACATCAACCCAAGCAGCATACAACCCCATAGCCATTAAGGAAGGTGCTAAACCTCTAGATATTGATTATTTTGGCGAGACAACCCTTGAAACGTTTCCCAATCCGTACCACGATTTTATTAATATAAAATTCCGACTCACCGAAGATGCTAAAGTAAATTTATCGGTATACGATATTACGGGCAAACTTGTAAAAGTTATATACTCAGGGTCTGAAAGCGCAGGCGAAAAATCATTTAAATTCTCCGCAAAAGAAATTAGCCTAAGTGATGGTGCTTATATTGTTAAGCTAAATGCGAACGGCAAAGAAATTAGCAGGCGAATTGTTGAAATACAGTAAGTTATACACAAAACAGATAGAGGGCGAGCAGTACTGTTTGCCCTTTATTCATTCTAAAGCAATGCACCTTGCATTTCAACCAAACGAAAACTGCACCACTTATCACTCATTTCAAACAACTTTTACAGAGTATACCCAAAGCAGCCGTTCAGTCATAGTTAACCCTTATAATATGCTTCACAACACCCTTCGGTATTTACTTAGGCTTATTAATCAATAGAATGCTAATAGTTAGTAAATTTGCAGGAGATTAAAATTCAAACAAAATATGTTATGGCAGAAAACAAAAACGATTCTAAACTTTTCACCGAATTTCCACCAGTAAGTACACAGGATTGGGAAGCGGCGATTACCAAGGATCTAAAAGGCGCTGATTACGATAAAAGGCTGGTTTGGAAAACCATAGAAGGTTTTAGCGTTAAGCCTTACTATCGCGCTGAAGACCTTGAGACAATTAAAAATGCCCATGCATTACCTGGCGAATTTCCGTTTGTTAGAGGAACAAAACCATCAGGAAACCATTGGCTGGTTAGGCAAGATTTTGAGGCATCGGACCTTCAGACTGCAAATGCACGAGCAGTTGATGCTATAAACTTAAGGGGTGTTGAGTCGGTTGGGTTTAACACTAGTTTTGGCGATAAGGTTACAACCAAAGAATTTGCAACCCTTTTAAAGGGCATCGACTTAACCAAAACCGAAGTAAACTTCCTGTCGGATTGCAACTCGCGCAAGGCGTTGCCCGTACTTATTAGCTACCTAAAAGAAGCTAAAGTTGATACAAAGAAAGTTAAAGGCTCCTTTAACTACAGTCCGCTAGCTGCGTTTAGCCTAAATGGTAAATTTTGTGTTGACGCTAAAACCGCTGCCTCTCGCACAAAAGAGGTAATTGAAGCCGGTCGTGAACTCCCTTTGTTTAATTTGTTAGCCGTTAGGGGCGACATTTTCCGTAACGCTGGTTCCTCTGCAGTGCAAGAACTTGCATTTGCCCTTTCAATGGGCGTTGAGTATATCAACTGGTTATCAGAACAAGGCGTTAAGGCTGAAGAAGCGCTGACAAGAATAAAGTTCAACCTAGCTATTGGCCCCAGCTACTTTATGGAAATGGCTAAGTTTAGGGCTGTTCGTTTCCTATGGGCAAAAATTGTTGAGGCTTACGGTTGCAAAGAGCACTCGGCCATTTGCATTCATGCTGTGAACGAAACATGGAACAAAACCGTTTACGACCCCTACATTAATATGCTTCGTACAACCACCGAGGCAATGTCGGCAGTTTTGGGCGGCATCCACAGTCTAACCGTTCTTCCATTTAATGCACCATACCAAGAGCAAACACTTTTCTCGGAAAGGATTGCCCGAAACCAACAGATAATACTCCGCGAGGAATCATACCTTGACAAGGTTAGTGACCCTGCTGCCGGAAGTTACTATGTTGAAACCTTAACTCAGTCAATAATAAAGCATACTTGGGAACTTTTCAATAAGGTTCAGGATATGGGTGGGTACACCGAAGCTTTTACCAAGGGTTTTATTCAGGATGAGATAAAAGCAGTTGCCAACAAGCACGAATCAAACATTTCCACTCGTCGTAAAACCGTATTAGGAACAAACCAGTATCCTAACTTTGGCGAGGTAGCCGACCAAAAACTGGTAAACCTAAATACTGTTACCAAGCCTGGCGCTATAAAACCAGAGGGTGCCATTTGCGAGCCACTTAACTTGTATCGCGAATCGCAAGCAATGGAAGAGCTTCGGTACAAAACCGATATTTCAGGCAAGCGTCCAAAAGTATTTATGCTCACCGTTGGAAACCTTGCATTCCGTCGTGCTCGCGCACAGTTTAGCAGCAATTTCTTTGCCTGCGCTGGTTTCGAAGTGATTGACAATATTGGTTTCAAAACCGTAGATGAAGGCGTGAAGGCCGCACTAGATGCTAAAAGTAACATTATTGTTATTTGCTCATCCGACGATGAGTACGAAACACTTGCTACTGAGGCTTTCGGCAAACTAAATGGCAAAGCCATTTTTGTGGTTGCCGGCGCACCCGCCTGCCAGCCAGCACTCGAAGCCAAAGGCATAAGCAACTTCATTAGCGTTAAAAGCAATGTGCTTGAAACCTTAAAGGGCTATCAAAGTTTACTTGGTATTAAATAAACGCGAAACACCAAATAAGAAATATACAATTATCAACTTGGCATTTTAGCGTTTAAACAAACAGAACTAATATGAAACCAGATTTCAAAAAAATAAACATAAATCAGGAGTACGCTGCCGGAGAGGTAAAAACCTCGAAGGAAGAGTTTGAGACGCCTGAGAAAATTGTCGTAAAACCTGTTTACAGCAAGAAAGACCTGGAGAAGATGGAGCACCTGAACTATGCAGCAGGTATAGCGCCATTTCTTCGTGGCCCATATAGCACAATGTATGTTATGAGGCCATGGACTGTTCGTCAGTACGCAGGTTTCTCAACCGCTCAAGAGTCGAACAACTTTTACCGCCGCAACTTGGCCGCAGGCCAAAAGGGACTTTCGGTTGCATTCGACCTAGCAACGCATCGAGGATACGATAGCGACCACCCACGCGTTGTAGGTGATGTGGGAAAGGCTGGCGTTGCCATCGACTCGATAGAGGATATGAAAGTTCTTTTCGATGGTATCCCATTGGATAAGATGTCGGTATCAATGACTATGAACGGTGCCGTACTACCCATTATGGCATTTTACATTGGAGCAGCACTTGAGCAGGGTGCAACCCTCGAAGAGCTTGCCGGAACAATTCAGAATGACATTCTGAAGGAATTCATGGTGCGTAACACCTATATTTACCCACCCGAGTTCTCAATGAAGATTATCGCCGATATCTTCCAGTATACCGCTAAGCATATGCCTAAATTCAACAGCATATCAATTTCGGGATATCATATGCAAGAGGCTGGTGCTACTGCTGATATTGAACTAGCTTACACCCTAGCCGATGGGCTTGAGTACCTTCGTACTGGAGTTAACTCTGGCTTAGATATCGACGCCTTTGCGCCCCGCCTATCGTTTTTCTGGGCCATTGGAATGAACCACTTTATGGAGATTGCCAAAATGCGTGCAGCACGTTTACTTTGGGCAAAAATTGTGAAGCAATTCAATCCTAAAAACCCTAAATCGCTAGCATTACGTACACATAGCCAAACATCGGGTTGGAGTTTAACCGAGCAGGACCCATTTAACAACGTTGCTCGTACGTGCATTGAGGGAATGGCTGCTGCGCTTGGTCATACCCAAAGTTTACACACCAATGCACTGGACGAGGCCATTGCTCTACCCACCGATTTTTCGGCACGTATTGCACGTAATACGCAACTTTATATTCAGGAAGAAACAGATGTTACCCGTGCGGTTGACCCATGGGCTGGCTCATACTACGTTGAGAAGCTAACACACGAGATTGCACACAAGGCGTGGGCACTTATTGAGGAGGTTGAGGAGCTTGGTGGTATGGCTAAAGCCATTGAAACAGGTATCCCAAAAATGAGAATTGAGGAAGCAGCTGCACGCAAGCAAGCACGTATCGACTCAGGAAGGGATAAAATTGTTGGTATAAACGAGTATCGACTAGATAAAGAGGATCCAATTGAGATTCTCGATGTTGATAACACAGCAGTACGCGACAGCCAGCTAAAGCGACTAAAAGAGCTTAAGGACAACCGCGACGAAGCCAAAGTACAAAAAGCACTTGCAGCCATTCTGCACTGTGCCAAAACAGGTGAGGGTAACATACTCGAGCTATCGGTTGAGGCTGCCAGATTGCGCGCTACCCTAGGTGAAATTTCGGATGTTTGTGAGGAAGTTGCTGGCCGATACAAGGCAGTGATTCGTTCTATTTCAGGTGTTTACTCAGCAGAATCTATGGATGATAAAGTATTTGCAAAAGCCGTTGAGCTATGCGATAAGTTCGCAAAATTAGAAGGTCGTCAGCCCCGCATAATGATTGCAAAAATGGGACAGGATGGACACGACCGTGGGGCTAAAGTTGTTGCCACAGGTTACGCCGATATAGGTTTCGACGTAGACATAGGGCCACTATTCCAAACCCCTGCCGAAGCAGCAAAACAAGCTGTTGAAAACGACGTTCACATTCTAGGAGTATCCAGCTTAGCTGCAGGGCACAAAACTCTTGTTCCTCAGGTAATGGCAGAGCTCAAAAAGCTTGGCCGTGAGGATATTATGGTAATTTGTGGTGGTGTAATTCCATCGCAAGACTATCAGTACCTATACGATGAGGGTGTAGCTGCCATTTTTGGTCCAGGTACATCGGTTGCTCTTGCCGGAAAGC
>Ga0265295_1004209_pt1 | contig 19607 bp, 34 predicted proteins | sample Munlansysbiofilm_FD_192503 | JGI IMG/M metagenome (GOLD analysis project Ga0265295, IMG submission 192503) | Leachate microbial communities from a municipal landfill in Southern Ontario, Canada - Methane capture system biofilm | ecosystem: Engineered > Solid waste > Landfill > Unclassified ... | reverse complement strand
GGAGATCGCGGGTTCAATTCCCGTCCGGACCGCCACTTTAGGTTTTGGCTCTGTAGCTCAGTCGGTAGAGCAACGGACTGAAAATCCGTGTGTCGGCGGTTCAATTCCGCCCGGAGCCACCACTTATTATTTTCACGATTAAATTGACTAAAAATAGTCTCTTTTTTTTTGTCTTTTAAGGGTTAAAGGTTGACTTTTTATTTGTTTATGGTAAAATTTAATAGAAAGTTTGAATATCAAAATAATTAGAGGAGATTTTATGATGAACAAGATTGGTATCGTTGTATGCGGTAACTCAGGTGTTGACTATTTGAGGCTTGATTACCCGGTTAAAGTAATCCATTCAATATTAAATTTAGATGGAAAAGAATATGAAGATTTTGTTGATATCACGGCAGAAGAGTTTTACAAAAAGGTTGTAAACGAACCAGATGTTTCGATTTCAACCTCACAAACACCAACGGGTGTCATTGCACAAACATATGAGTCATTAAAAGACGAAGGCTATACAGATATTATCTCAATTGTTATCTCATCGAAACTGAGTGGCACGTACCAAGGTGCAAAACTCGCAGGGGACATGGTCGATGGTATCAACGTTTGTGTCATTGATTCAAAGAGCGTGGCACACGGTGAGTATTATTTGGTCAGAAGAGCCATTGAAATGATCAAACTGGGTCATTCAGTAGAAGAAATCGAAAAAGACTTATTAGCACTTAGAGAAAACATAAAGATTTTTGTCCTAGTAGATACCTTAAAATATTTGGTAAAGAACGGTAGATTATCGGTAGCAAGTGGATTTTTAGGTTCATTACTAAAAATTAAACCATTACTTCATATCACCGAAGAAGGGGCACTCGTTCCACTTGAAAAGATACGTACCACGTCAAAAGCAAGAGAAAGATTATTAGAAATACTGCAAGAACAAATCAAATCACTTGATGTTGAGGTATTTATTGCATATACTAATAACTTGGAAGATGCAAAAGAATTGAAAAATAAAATATTAGCTAATCACCCTTCAATCGTGGTTGATCTTGTGCCATTAACGCCGGTCGTTGGTGCACATGCGGGTCCTGGGACAATCGGTGTAGGCTATTTAAAGAGGTCATAGTAAAATGAGTCGTTCAAAAGATGTTATTAATGAATTATTGGTTGAGGTATTTAATCATATATTAAGTATTGAAGGTCAAACCCTAAGAGAGCGTGGGGTTAAATTATCCATGAGTGAAGTTCACGTTTTAGAGGCAATTTCAACAAGTGAGATTAAAACGATGGGAAATGTAGCAAAAAAACTACGGATTACTCTTGGTACATTAACAACATCAATTGATGTCCTTGTTCGTAAAAAATACGTTGTTCGTTCTAGAGCAAAAGATGACAAAAGAAAAGTCATTTTACAACTAACTGATCAAGCCCTTGAGGTTTTACGCATTCATGAGGAGTTTCATAACGAAATGGTTGAATCATTAATCGTTGACTTAGAAGTGGATAAAAACGAAGCATTGATTAAATCTCTTGAAAATATTAGTGAGTTTTTTAAACAAAAATACTAATTTAAAGACACATGTGAAAACATGTGCTTTTTTTGTTTAAAATAGGCCTTAAAAATTGTATAATAGAGGGTAAGAAAAGGTGATCATATGAAATATGTATTTGGTATTGATGTCGGCGGGACATCGGTAAAAATCGGTTTTTTAAATGAACAAGGGGAACTGCTCGATCGTTTTTCAGTGTTGACAGACACCTCAAATCATGGCGACAACATCTTATTTGATATTGCAAACGCGATTAAAGCGTTCATTAAAGAAAAAAACATCAATGAAACAGATATTTTAGGTTTTGGATTCGGGCTACCGGGACCAGTCCATAATGACTTTGTAGTTAGATGCCCTAATTTAGGTTGGGATAGCGTCTTTATGCCAGAGGCTTTTTCAGCGGCTTACGGCAAATCGGTTCACGTTAAAGCAACCAATGACGCGACTGCGGCTGCGGTTGGCGAGTACTGGCAACAAGAGATGAATGACGATATGGTCTTCTTTACGCTTGGTACAGGCGTTGGTGGCGGTATTGTGATTAATCATAAGGGCGTTGATGGGGTTCACGGCGCTGGGGCTGAACTTGGACATATTCGAGTCGAGCATAAACACCCGATTGCTTGTACGTGCGGCCTTGATGGTTGTTTAGAAACAGTGGCAAGTATCCGAGGTGTGGTTGGTATCACAAGACGTCTAATAAAAGAAAACAAACTAGAAACGACGCTCTATGACAGTGATAAACTAAACCCTAAAGTGATTTTTGATGCAGCTAAAAACAATGACCCACTGGCTTTAGAAGTGGTTGAAGAAGTGGCTGATTACATGGGACTTGCTTGTGCCACAATCGCTGTGACGGTCGATCCAAAGATCTTTTTAATTGGTGGTGGCATTTCAAATGCCGGTTCAATCCTAACCACCGCCATTCAAAAACATTATTTAAAATACGCCCATTTTGGGGTCAAAGATGCGCGTTTTGAACTAGCTAAATTAGGTAACGACGCCGGTATGTACGGGGCAGCGTATCTGATCATAAGTGATAACCAATGACCATTAAAAACATCAACCCTGGCATCGCGATGGGGACTTGTTTGGTGATTGACAGACAAACGCAAATTAAACCACCCAAAAAAGATTTAGCGCATGAACTAAATCGCTATTATCAAGCCAAAGAAGAAATCATCACATCGTTGGTTCAAAATCAAACAGCAAATCCTCATGAAACTGAAATAAAAGAGGTTCAACTTGCCTTAATTAAAGATCCGGTGATTGAAAAAGAAGTGGTTGAGCGAATCAAACGACAAGACATTTGTGCGCTTGATTCGGTTGATGAAATATATGAAAAATACGTTCAGTTTCTTAAACAATCACAAGATGACTACCTAAAAGAACGCACACTTGATTTTGTCGATATCAAAATGCGGTTAATTAATCAAATGTATGACGATATCGAAGAAGATAATATTGACTGTAATACGATTTTAGTGTCAAAACACTTATACCCGAGCATGATTTTAAACATGAATGCCCTGGTTAAAGGGGTAATTAGCTTTGAAGGTAGTAGTTTAACGCACAGTGCAATTTTAGTGAGAGAAAAAAACTTACCTTATATGATCGTTGATAGTTTTGATGCGAAAACGGGTGATTATTTGATCGTGGACGCGTTTAAAGGCATCATACATATTAACCCTTCCGAAGAAATCATCAAACAATACATGGATAAAATCTATCAGACAAATCAAATTGAGCACGTCGAGTACAAGAGAGAAAACTATCATTTAGGACTAAATATTTCGACTAAAGTAGACGAAAAAACGTTAAAATCTTCAAATAATGATGGGGTAAGTCTATTTCGAAGTGAGTTTCTCTATTTAAGACATCAAACATTTCCAAGCAGAAGTGAACAACACACCATTTATGAACACCTACTTAAACACGCCTACCCAAAAGAAGTCGTGATACGTACCTACGATATTGGGGATGACAAACAACTTCAAACCGATCAGATTTCAACTAAGGGATTAAACCTCTATTTTAATCAATATAAAGAAGTGTTTGAATTACAACTAGATGTTCTAATTGATCTTTATCAAACCTACGACAACCTACGTATCTTACTACCGATGGTTAAGGACACAAGTGAACTCAGGTTAGTCGAAAAGATCGTTAAGGAATTACAAGACAATCGAAAAATACCACCGATTGGTATCATGTTAGAGACTAAAGAGGCCTATGAAGCGCTAGAATCATTTAAAGACGTTGACTTTATTTCGATTGGCTCAAATGATCTAGGTGAAGCCTTGTTTCATGTGAAGCGCGACTACATTAAAGATTTTAATGAATACGTTGAATTAATGGCCAAACCAATCAAGAAAATCAATGATTTTTCAAAAAAACATCAAATAGCTTGTACGGTTTGTGGTGGAATTGCAGCTAACAGTTATGGGATTAAACGATTACTTGAACTTGGTGTGACATCCTTTGGCGTGCCAACGGCATTCATCAATGAGGCCAATCTCGCGATACAAAGGCATGAAAAGTCCATAGAAAAAAAATAAAATAAAAAAGAGAAGAGAAATATGCAAAAATCCTTGCAATTTCTTTTTTTTTACTATATAATAATAAAAGCTTGCGTATTAGCAAAAGGCTGAGAACTGGAAGGTTGCCGGCACACTGATAGCCGTTGTCTATGTGAAGGGGTATTTCCAAGGAGCAAGTCTATAAAAGATTATAGGCGAAAGGAGACTAATAAAATGGCAAAAGAAATCATCAAAATTCGTTTGAAGGCTTACGATCACAGATTAATTGATCAATCGGCTAAGAAAATCATTGAAAGTGTTTTAAAGACAGGTGCAAAAGTACATGGTCCAATTCCACTTCCAACTGAGAAAGAAATCTTTACAATCTTACGTTCACCACACGTGAACAAAGATTCTCGTGAACAATTCGAAAGAAGAACTCACAAGAGATTAATCGAAATCTTAGATCCAAATGCTCAAACAATTGAAGCTCTAATGCATATTGACTTACCAAGTGGTGTCGATATCGTATTAAAGAAGTAAGAATCAAATAAACAACTATTAAAGGAGAAAGAAACATGGCCAAAGGAATCTTAGGTAGAAAACTAGGTATGACTCAAATTTTCAACGAAAATGGTCACCTAATCCCTGTGACGGTTATCGATATCGCTCAAAACGTCGTCTTACAACAAAAAACAGTTGAAACAGACGGATACGTTGCGACACAAATCGGTTTCGAAGACAAAAGGGAAAAATTAAGCAACAAGCCAGAACAAGGGCACGTCGCAAAAGCTAACACAGCACCTAAGCGCTTCATTAAAGAAATTCGCTTCGATGAAACGCAAAATGAGTTAGCGGATTTAGCGGTAGGAACTGTTGTTTCTGGAGATATTTTCCAAGCTGGTGAATCAATCGATATCACTGGTACATCAAAAGGTAAGGGGTTTGCAGGTTCAATCAAACGCCACAACCAATCAAGAGGGCCTATGGCTCACGGTTCTAGATACCATAGAGGACCAGGTTCAATGGGACCAATCAAAGGGAACATGAAGGGTAAAAACTTACCAGGTCATATGGGTCATGAAACAGTTACAATCCAAAACTTACAAGTTGTTGCTGTGGATAGTGAACGTCAATTATTATTAGTTAGCGGTAGCGTACCAGGACCTTCAAAAGGTTTTGTTGTAGTTAAGTCTGCTGTTAAAACAAAGAAGTAAGGAGAGAAGATTATGCCAAAATTACAATTAATTAATCAACAAGGTGCAAAAGTCAACGACCTTACATTAAACGACAATGTGTTCGGTATTACCCCACACCAACAAGCACTATATGATGTAGTAAACGCTCAAAGAGCTGCAATGCGTCAAGGTACTCATGACGTTAAGTCAAGAGCTGAAGTGTCAGGTGGCGGACGTAAACCATGGAGACAAAAAGGTACTGGCCGTGCGCGTCAAGGGTCAACACGTTCACCACAATGGAGACATGGTGGTATCGTATTTGGTCCAACACCAAGAAGCTATGCCGTTAAAGTAAACAAAAAAGTCGGAAAACTTGCTATTAAATCAGCTTTATCAGCTCACATTGCTAGAAATCAAGTAATGGTAGTCGACAAATTTGAATTAAGCGCACCAAAAACAAAAGATTTCAGTGCAGTATTAGCAACAATGGGCATTAACAGCAAAGCGTTAATCGTCTCAACAAGTTTCTCAGATAACGTAGCACTTGCTGCAAGAAACTTACCAGGCGTTACATTAGCATTAGCTTCACACGTTAGCGTTTATGAATTGTTAAACTGTAAGCAATTAGTTCTAACTGAAGATGCAGTTAAATACTTCGAGGAGGTGCTTTCATAATGATCAAATACTACGAACTTATTAAAGCTCCAATTATTACAGAACAATCAATGAAATTGGTTGAAACTCAAAACACCTACACATTCAAAGTAGACAAGAAAGCAAACAAGATTGAAATCAAGAATGCGGTCGAAACTATTTTCAACGTAAAAGTATTAAGAGTAAACACAATCAACGTATTACCTAAATTCAAGAGAATGGGAAAATACGAAGGGTACAAATCTGCTTACAAGAAAGCAGTAGTTAAAGTTGCTGACGGTCAAAAAATTGACGCGTTCAACATCTAAGATTAGTGAAAACATTAAAGGAGAATTAACTTATGGCGGTTAAACAATATAAGCCGACGACCAATGGTCGCCGCAATATGAGCGTCTTAACGTTCGAAGAAATCACAACATCTACTCCTGAAAAATCACTACTCGAGCCAATCAAAAAGAATGGTGGACGTAATAACCAAGGTAAAATTACGGTTCGTCATCAAGGCGGCGGCGCTAAGCGCAAATATCGTGTAATTGATTTTAAGAGAAATAAAGATGTCGTTGTTGGTAACGTAGCAACAATCGAATACGATCCAAACCGAAGTGCAAACATTTCATTGATTCACTATTTAGACGGTGAAAAGAGATACATCATCGCTCCTAAAGGTTTAACAGTGGGTATGCAAGTTGTGTCTGGTGAAAGAGTCGACATTAAAGTTGGTAATGCAATGCCAATTATGAATATCCCAGTTGGTACTGTAGTTCATAACATTGAATTACACCCAGGCAAAGGTGGACAATTAGCAAGAAGTGCTGGTACATCTGCACAAATCCTAGGACGTGAAGAACGTTATGTTCTTGTACGTTTAAGTTCAGGGGAAGTACGTAAGATTTTAGGTACTTGCCGTGCAACCGTTGGTGAAGTCGGAAATGAATCATACGAACTTGTTAACATCGGTAAAGCTGGTAGAACAAGACACATGGGTGTACGCCCAACCGTGCGTGGTTCAGTAATGAACCCTAATGACCACCCACACGGTGGTGGTGAAGGTAAACAACCAATTGGTCGTAAATCACCAATGTCACCTTGGGGTAAACCTGCACGTGGTATTAAGACTAGAGACAGTAAAAAGGCATCTAACGATCTAATCGTAAGACGTCGTACGAAGTAGGAGGAAAATTATGGCTCGTTCAGTTAAAAAAGGTCCTTTCTGTGATGATCATTTACTAAAAAAAGTTCAATTACAAAAGAAAGCTAAAGAAAACAAAGTTATTCAAACTTGGTCAAGACGTTCAACAATTTTCCCTGACTTTATTGGGTTTACTGTTGCCGTATATAATGGTAGAGAACATGTTCCTGTTTATGTAACAGAAGACATGGTTGGACACAAATTCGGTGAATTCGCTCCAACGCGTACTTACCGTGGTCATGGCGCTGACAAAAAAGCGAACAAGAAATAATATAGGAGGTTAACATGGAATCTAAAGCTATTGCAAGAACAGTGCGTATTACGCCTAGAAAAGCTAGACTTGTTATTGATCTCATCCGTGGCGTCGATGTAAAAGAAGCGCAAGCAATTTTACAATACACACCACGCGCTGCCTCGCCTATTATTCTAAAGGTTTTAAACAGCGCAATCGCGAATGCGGATCATAACTACAGTATGGATACAAATAAATTATATGTAAAAGACGCTTACGTCAATGAAGGCGTACGCATGAAGAGAATGTTGCCAAGAGCTAAGGGTCAAGGCGATATCATTCAAAAAAGAACTAGCCACATCACAGTTGTTGTGGCAGAAAGAAACTAGAGGAGGGAAACGATGGGTCAAAAAGTTAGTCCAACCGGTTTACGAATTGGTGTTATCCGTGGATGGGATGCCAAATGGTATGCTGATAAGAAAAATGTGCCTGCACTTTTAAAAGAAGACTTCGAAATCCGTAAGTTCTTAAAAACAACTTACAGCAAAGCAGCAGTTTCTCAAATCGAAATCGAACGTCTAAAAGGTAAAGCAAAAGACAGAGTAAAAATTACTCTTTACAGTGCTAAGCCAGGTGTTGTTATTGGTAGAGATGCTGAAACGAAGAATAAAGCAGTAAAAACATTAGAATACATGACTAAAAAAGAAGTGATTCTAAATGTCGTAGAAGTAAAACGCGCTGAATTGAACGCAGAACTAGTTGCACAAAGCATTGCTGAACAATTAGAAAACCGTGCGTCATTCCGTCGTGTACAAAAAATCGCAATTCAAAGAGCTTTAAAAGCTGGGGCAAAAGGTGTTAAAACACTTGTTTCAGGTCGTTTAGGCGGCGCAGAAATCGCACGTAGCGAAGGCTACTCTGAAGGCAGAGTTCCACTACACACATTAAGAGCTGACATCGATTATGCAACAGCTGAAGCAACAACCACTTACGGTAAACTAGGTGTTAAAGTATGGATCTACAAAGGTGAAATACTACCTGGTCAAAAAGTAAGAAGCGAAGCTGCACCAAGAAGACCAAAGCGCAGTAAAGGAGGCAAATAATTATGTTAATGCCAAAAAGAACTAAATATCGCCGCCCTCACCGCGTTAGCTATGAAGGAAAAGCCAAAGGTAACTTAGAAGTATTAAATGGTACCTGGGGTCTTCAAGCAACTGAAGGTGCATGGGTTACGAACAGACAAATTGAAGCTGCTCGTATCGCGATGACAAGACATATGAAACGTGTTGGTAAAGTATGGATCAATATTTTCCCACACATTGCAAAAACAAAAAAACCACTTGAAGTCCGCATGGGTTCAGGTAAAGGTGCCCCAGATTCATGGGTTGCCGTAGTAAAAACAGGAAAAGTAATGTTTGAAATCGGAGGCGTTTCTGATGAAATTGCAAAAGAAGCCCTAAGATTAGCATCACACAAACTACCTGTAACGACAAAGATTATTCGTAAGGTGGGTGACCAATAATGAAAGCAACAGAAATCCGTAAAATCAGCACGCCTGATTTAAACAAACGTATCGAAGAATTAAAAATCGAATTATTCAACTTACGTTTTCAACTTGCAGTTGGTCAACTAGAAAATACCGCACGCATTAGTCAAGTAAGAAAATTAATCGCACAAATGAAAACAATCATTAGTGAACGTAATGAGTAAGGAGGATACTATGGAAAGAAATAATAGAAAAGTATTCACAGGCACTGTGGTATCTAACAAAGCAGACAAGACGATCACAGTGGTAGTTGACACATACAAAAAACACAGATTATATGGGAAACGTGTTAAAGTTTCCAAAAAATATCATGCACATGACGAAAATAACATCTGCAACATCGGGGATGTCGTAACAATTATGGAAACTCGTCCATTATCTGCGACAAAGCGTTACCGTTTAGTAGACATTATTACGAAGTCTGAAGCAATATAAGGAGGGGCACACATGATTCAACAAGAAACTAGATTAAATGTGGCAGACAATTCTGGCGCACGTGAAGTCTTAGTCATCAAAGTATTAGGTGGGACCCGCCGTCGTTACGCAAATATCGGAGATGTGGTTGTTGTTACTGTAAAGAAAGCAACACCAGGCGGTATTGTGAAAAAAGGCGACGTTGTTAAAGCAGTAGTCGTACGTACGGTATCTGGTTTAAGACGTTTAGACGGATCTTATATTAAATTCGATGACAACGCAGCAGTTATCATTAAAGAAGATTTGAACCCACGTGGAACCCGTATTTTCGGACCAGTGGCTAGGGAATTAAGAGATAAGAACTTTATGAAGATCGTTTCTCTTGCCCCAGAAGTATTATAGGAGGAAAGCTCATGAACATTAAAAGTGGAGATACCGTTGTCGTAATTGCTGGTAAAGACAAATTTACTGTCGATAAAAAAGGCAAAAAAGTACAAACAACTGGTAAAGTTATTAAAGCTTTTCCAAATGAACAAAAAGTTTTAGTTGAAGGCGTAAACAAGGTGAAAAAACACCAAAGACCTACTCAACAAAATGAAAAAGGTTCAATTGTGGAACAAGAAGCACCAATTCATGTATCAAATGTTATGATTCTTGATCCTAAAAAAGGTGTTCCAACTCGCGTTGGATACAAGATGGTAGACGGCAAAAAAGTTCGTTATGCTAAAAAATCAGGCGACAGCCTTGATAAATAAGAAGGAGTTTGACTATGAGTAGCAGATTAAAAGAAAAATATGAAACCCTCACCAAACCCGAATTAATTAAAGCATTCAACTATACTACTGTGATGCAAGTGCCTAAGATTGACAAAATTGTAATCAATATGGGTATTGGCGACGCCGTTGCTAATCCAAAAGCACTAGATGATGCTGTTGAAGAATTAGCAGTAATCACTGGTCAAAAACCTGTTGTTACAAAAGCAAAAAAATCAATTGCAAACTTCAAATTACGTGAAGGTATGCCAATTGGTGCTAAGGTGACATTACGTGGAGATAGAATGTATTATTTCTTAGATAAATTAGTTTCAATTGCATTACCACGTGTACGTGACTTCAGAGGTATCTCAAAAGATGCATTTGATGGTCGCGGTAACTATACGCTTGGTGTCAAAGAACAATTAATTTTCCCAGAAATTAATTTCGATAAAGTGAAGAAAGTACGTGGCATGGACATTGTCATCGTTACGACGGCACAATCAGATGAAGAAGGTAGAGCATTACTAACTTCACTTGGTTTACCGTTCAAGAAATAAAGGAGAATAAACATGGCTAAAAAATCAATGATTGCTAAGCAACAACGCAAAGCAAAGTTTTCAACTCGTGAATATACCAGATGTTCTGTTTGTGGAAGACCACACTCAGTTTATCAAAAGTTCGGAGTATGCCGTATTTGTTTTCGTGAATTAGCGTACAAGGGAGAACTTCCTGGCGTTAAAAAAGCTAGCTGGTAAGAAGGAGGAAGCAAATTATGGTTATGACTGATCCAATCGCGGATTTACTAACAAGAATCCGTAACGCAAATCAAATGCGTCATCAAACGGTTGAAATCCCTGCTTCAAGAATTAAAGCAGACGTATTAAGCGTTCTTAAACAAGAAGGCTTTATCGTAGATTTCACTAAAAAAGAAGGTACTACTCAAGGTACTTTAGTAGTCACTTTAAAATATGCCGCAAACAATGAGCGCGTAATTAAAGGTTTAAAAAGGATATCGAAACCAGGCCTTCGTGTATACGCACAGGTTGAACAATTACCAACTGTACTTAACGGTCTTGGGATTGCAATCATTTCGACATCAAAAGGCTTAATGACAGATCGCGAAGCGAGAAAACAACAAATCGGTGGCGAAGTTATCGCCTACGTTTGGTAATAGGAGGAAAATAATATGTCACGTATTGGTAATAAAGTGATCAAAGTTCCTGCTGGTGTCAACGTAGAAGTAACGCCAACTAATTTAGTTACTGTTACTGGGCCAAAAGGAACACTACAATTCCAATTTTCAACTGTGGTTACAATTGAAATGGAAAACAACGAAATTGTTATCAAAAGATCTTCTGACGTTAACGACGTTAGAAAATTACATGGTACAACAAGAGCTGTATTAGCTAATATGGTTACTGGAGTATCTGTTGGTTTCAAAAGAGAATTAGAAATTATTGGGGTTGGGTATAGAGCACAACTTCAAGGAAATAAGTTAGTCTTAAATGCGGGTTATTCACACTTAGTAGAACTTGACGTTCCAAATGGTGTGACTGTGACTTTACCAAAGAATACTGAAGTTATTATCGAAGGATATGACAAGCAAGTCGTTGGTGAATTCGCTGCAAACATTAGAGCTGTAAGAAAACCAGAACCTTACAAAGGTAAAGGGATTCGTTACAAAGGCGAAAATGTACGTCGCAAAGAAGGCAAGACTGCTAAGAAGTAGGAGGGCATATATATGATAAATAAACAATCAAGCAATGCAACACGTCAAAAAAGACATCTTCGCATTCGTCGTACTCTTAACGGTACAGCAGCAAGACCACGTTTAAGTGTATATCGCTCTAATACAGCTTTCTATGTACAATTAATCGACGATGTGAATCAAGTTACATTATTTGCTGCAAGAAGCACAGAAATCGAAGGCGTTAAAGGCGCTAACGTAGCTGCTGCAGAAGCAACAGGTAAATTAATCGCTGAAAAAGCGATTGCTGGTGGGATCACTGCTGTTGTATTTGACAGAAGTGGTTACTTATACCATGGTCGTATCAAAGCTTTAGCCGATGCAGCTCGTAATGCCGGCTTACAATTCTAAGGAGGAGAAAACATGCGTAAACAAAGAGAAAAAGAAGTAGAATTATTTGAAGATCGCGTTGTCTCCATCAACCGTGTTACTAAAGTAGTTAAGGGTGGACGTCGTTTTAGATTTGCAGCCTTAGTTGTTATTGGTGACAAAAACGGTACAATTGGATTTGGCATGGGCAAAGCACAAGAAGTTCCAGATGCGATCAAAAAAGCAGTTGAAGCAGCTAAAAAGAATACAATTAAGATTTCAATCGTAAACAACACCATCGCTCATACCGTAACAGGTAACTATGGCGCTGGTAAAGTATTCTTAAAACCAGCTTCTGAAGGTACTGGGGTAATTGCAGGTGGTGCGGTTCGTACAATTTGTGAATTAGCTGGTATCAACAACATTTTAAGTAAGTCATTAGGTTCTAAATCACCAATTAACATGGTGAGAGCAACATTTGCAGGTTTAGAAAGTGTCAAAACAATTGAAGAAGTTGCTGCATTACGCGGTGTTTCTGTAGAAAGTTTGGTGTAATCTATGAAAATTGAAATCACATTAAAGAAATCTTTAATCGGTAGAAAACAAAATCAAGTTAAAACTGCTCATGCTTTAGGACTAAGAAAATTAAACTCATCAGTAGTTAAAGAGAGAAATGAAGCCATCGATGGTATGGTTAACACAATCGCTCATTTAGTTACTGTCAAAGAAATCGCGTAAAGGAGGGCAAAACGATGTTAAATGAATTAAGACCAAATGAGGGTGCTCGTAAAAGTCGTAAAAGACTAGGACGCGGTATCGGTAGTGGCACTGGTAAGACAGCTGGTAAAGGTTCTAAAGGACAAAATGCTAGATCTGGCGGCGGTGTTCGTCTCGGTTTTGAAGGTGGACAAATTCCTTTCTTCCAACGTCTGCCTAAACGCGGATTTACTAACGTAAATAGAAAAGAATTTGCAATCGTTAACTTAACACAATTAAATGTGTTTAACGATGGCGATGTAGTCACACCAGAAGTATTATTAGAGAAAAAAATCATCGGAAAATTACAATCAGGCGTTAAAGTGTTAGCGAATGGTACTTTAGAAAAGAAATTAACAGTTAAAGCAAACCATTTTTCAAAACAAGCTCTTGAGTTAATCCAACAAGCGGGCGGAACGGCTGAGGTAATTTAACATGTACCGTATTAAAGCGATATTTTCAAACACACAAGTACTAAAAAGATTAGGATTCACCCTATTAATTTTATTTATTTTCCGTGTGACCACGTGGATTCCAATTCCACTGATTGATACATCCGCTATAACTGGTCTAATTGCAAGTAATGACTTCTTAGCAATCCTTAATAACTTTTCAGGAAACGCCCTTGGACGTTTCTCGATCATGGCAATGGGTATTAGCCCATACATCACCGCATCGATCATTGTTCAAATGTTACAAATGGACATTATCCCAGTCTTAAAAGAATGGGCCGATCAAGGTGAAGTTGGTAAGCGTAAATTAACACGCTTAACACGCATCATGGGGTTAGTTTTATCATTCGTTCAAGCGATGGTATTACTACTTGGGTTATCGGTTGGCGGAAATGAGTTCATTACCTCGATTCTAGATCCTTCACCATTCCTTTACGTCTACATGGCATTAATTGTTACCGCAGGTACAGCTTTTGCAATGTGGATTGCTGATTTAATCACGCGTAAAGGTGTCGGTAACGGTACATCGCTATTAATTGTTGCTGGTATTATTACATCATTACCTTCAATGATCACTGTTCTTTGGACAAAATACATTACAAATGGCGCAGGTGGCTTAGATATATTCTTCTTCATCTTAATTCTTGTATTATACTTCGGTATTTTACTAGGGGTAACTTACCTAGAATTAACCAGACGTAAAGTACCGATTCAATATGCGAATCGTAAAGCTGGCCAAGGAAAAACAGATTCTAATTTACCAATTAAGTTAAATACAGCAGGCGTGATTCCAGTAATCTTCGCTTCAACAATCCTAAGTATTCCAATGAGCATCATCGGCTTCTTTACAAGTAATGCCGCAAGTGGTGCAGGTTACTGGATTGACCAAATATTTAACTATCAAAATCCAATTGGGTTTGTATTATATATGGCATTGATTTTAGTATTTACTTTCTTCTACTCATTCTTGATGTTAAATCCAGAAAAAGTATCAGACAATTTATCAAAATCAAACGCCTATATCCCAGGGGTAAGACCAGGGCTAGAAACTCAAAATTATATCGCGAAATTATTATTTAAGATTACACTACTTGGGTCTGTGTACTTATTAATTCTTGCCGCACTACCAATTATCACAACCGTTGTATTTAACTTCTCAGGAGCTGAATCACAATCTGTTATTCTTGGTGGTACATCGTTACTAATCGTCGTTGGGGTTGCTATGGAAACAACTAAGCAACTTGAAACCGAAGCAACGAATCAAGAATATAAAGGTATTTTCTAAGATAATTAGCAAGACTTAAGGCGGAGGTATTTAGGGATGAGATTAATTATTATGGGTCCTCCTGGTGCTGGTAAAGGCTCCCAGGCGGCGAAATTAATAAACTATTATAATATACCTCATATTTCAACGGGAGATATGTTTAGAGCGCAGCTCAAAAGCCAATCTCCCCTTGGAAAAATCGTTCAAAGTTACATTAATGAAGGTAAGCTCGTTAGAGATTCATTGACCAATGAAATCGTTAAAGACCGTTTATTAGGCGAAGATGTTCAAACCTCTTTTCTAATGGATGGTTACCCACGCAATATTTTTCAAGCGGAAGCTTTCGATGAACTCTTAAAAGAGAAGAATTGGAAGATTGATGGTGTGATTAACATTGAAGTGGACACCGATTTATTGATGGGAAGAACAACAGGTAGACGTGTATGTCCAACTTGTGGGGCAACTTATCATATCGACACGAATAAACCAATGGTTGATGGTATTTGCGATAAAGATCAAACCCCATTGATGCAAAGAGAAGACGACAAGCCAGAAACGGTAAAACATCGTCTTGAAGTATATTATGAACAAACAGAACCAGTCATCGATTATTACGCTCAACAAGGCTTATTAATCAATATTGATGGCTCTGGAACAATCGACGAAGTATTCGAACGATTAATAAAAAGGATTGATTCTAAATGATCACAATTAAATCAGATAGAGAAATCAGTTTGATGCGCGAGGCTGGCCGTATGGTTGCCTTAACACGCGAAGAAGTAAAAAAACACATTAAACCTGGTATGGATACAAAAACACTCGATAGGATTGCAGAAGACTACATCTTATCCTTAGGTGGTATCCCATCATTTAAAGATTACAATGGTTTTCCTGGTAGCGTCTGTCTATCAGTAAACGAAGTCGTTGTTCATGGAATTCCTTCTAAAAAGGTAATTCTAAAAGAAGGCGATCTGGTTTCACTCGACATTGGTGTTCTATATAAAGGCTATCATGGCGATTCGGCATGGACGTTTCCTGTTGGATCAATTAGTGAAGAAAACCAACAACTTTTAGATGTGACACTTCAATCTCTTTACGAAGGGTTGAAGCAAATAAAACCGGGCAACCGAGTATCGGATATTTCACATGCAATTGAAACTTATGTTAAACCATTTGGTTATGGTATTGTAGAGGAATTTACAGGCCATGGCATCGGTTCTAAATTACATGAAGATCCGTATGTTCCAAATTTCGGGAAACCAGGCACAGGACCTGTCTTAAAAAAAGGCATGACCTTATGTGTCGAACCCATGGTTAATATTGGAACCAAACGTGTGGTTGTCTTAAAAGATAACTGGACGACGGTTACGGCCGATCGTAAAAACAGCGCACACTTCGAACACATGATTGTGGTAACCGAAGATGGTTGTGAAATATTAACTGAACTTTAAAGGAGGCTATTTATGGCAAGAGAAGATTTAATCGAAGTTCAAGCAAAAGTCGTCGAAGTACTACCTAATACCAAATTTAAAGTTGAACTTGAAAATGGGCATGTTGTACTCGCACACGTATCTGGTAAAATCCGTATGAACAATATACGCATTTTACCTGGTGATAGCGTAACAGTTGAGTTATCACCATATGATTTAACGCGCGGCAGAATTACATACCGCCGTCGATAGGAGGAAAATCACATGAAAGTTAGAGCATCAGTAAAACCTATTTGCGACAAATGTAAAGTAGTTAAACGCAAAGGTAGAGTAATGGTTATTTGTGAAAATCCAAAACACAAACAACGTCAAGGATAATAGGAGAGTAAAATTATGGCACGTATAGCAGGTATTGATATTCCACGTGACAAACGTGTAGTTATCGCCTTAACATATGTTTATGGCATCGGCAAGACAACGTCACAAATCGTATTAGAAAAAGCGAATGTTAATGTTAACACTCGCGTTAAAGATTTAACCGAAGATGAGTTAAACCGTATTCGTCAAGAAGTAGCAAATTTCCAAGTTGAAGGTGACTTACGTAGAGAAGTAACCCTAAACATCAAACGCTTAATGGAAATCGGTTCTTATCGTGGTATTCGTCATAGAAAAGGCTTACCAGTTCGCGGACAAAACACTAGAAATAATGCGCGTACTAGAAAAGGTAAAGCTAAAACTATCGCGAATAAGAAGAAATAAGGAGGGCTATCATGGCAGGTAAAAGAAATACTAAACGTCGCGTTAAAAAGAACATCCCTGTAGGGGCTGCTCACATTCACACAACGTTTAATAATACAATCGTAACAATTACTGACCAAGGTGGTAACGCCATCGCTTGGAGCAGTGCGGGTGCCCTTGGATTCAAAGGTTCACGTAAATCAACACCATTTGCAGCTCAAATGTCTGCTGAAGCAGCAGCTAAAGCAGCAATGGAACATGGTGTAATCAAAGTAGAAGTGTCTGTAAAAGGTCCAGGACCAGGTAGAGAAGCAGCAATTCGTTCTCTACAAGCAGCTGGTTTAGAAATCTCATCAATTAAAGATGTGACACCAGTTCCTCATAACGGATGCCGTCCTCCAAAACGTCCACGTGGCTAATTGGAATAAATATTAAAACAGGAGGTAATCATTTTGCAAGATCTTAAATTTTCAAAACCAGAGGTTAAAATCGAGTCGGTTTCAGCTGATAATCGAGTTGCAAGATTCGTCATTAGCCCATTAGAACGTGGCTATGGTATTACAATCGGTAATTCACTTAGACGTGTGTTACTGTCAAGTCTTCCTGGTGCAGCAATCGTTAACGTAAAAATTGATGGTGCTGAGCATGAATTTTCGACACTTGAAGGTGTGATGGAAGACGTCATGAGCATCGTTCTTAACTTAAAGAAGGTTGTTTTATCCGTAGATTCAACAGATCCTAATTTTGAAAAAGAAATTGAAATTCATCAAAATGGCGCTGGTGTTGTCACTGCCTCAGATATCATTCATGATAATGAGATTAAAGTTGTTAACCCAGATCAAGTGATTGCCACTGTAGTTGAAGGCGGCAAATTATCGATGTATATGACAGTAAGACGTGGCATTGGCTATGTTGGATCTGTCGAAAATAAAAAACATTCTAAAAATGTTGGTGTCATTGCAATTGACTCCATTTACACACCAATCAACCGCGTATCTTACGACGTTGAAAAAACCCGTGTAAATAACGACGCAAACTATGATAAACTAATCATGGATGTTGAAACCAATGGTGCAGTAAAAGCACACGAAGCATTGTCTTTAGCAGCAAAAATGATGATGGACTACTTAACGGTAGTGGTTGACTTAAACGAAGCTTCTCATGAAATTAGTTTCATGGCAGAACGTCCAAGTGAAACAAACACCACGCGTTTAGAAAAACCAATCGAAGAACTTGATTTATCAGTTCGTTCATTTAACTGTTTAAAACGTGCAGGAATCAACACGCTTGCTGAATTAACAAAGAAAACAGAAGAAGAAATGATGCGTGTACGTAATTTAGGTCGCAAGTCATTAAAAGAAGTTAAAGAGAAGTTAGAAGATTTAGGATTAGGTTTTGCCCAAGGATTTTCTAGTGGCAGACGTTCCGAATCTATCTTAGACGATGACAACGAGTAAGGAGCAAAACTATGGCAGGATATAGCAGATTAAGACGTACAAGTGATCAAAGAAAAGCATTACTAAGAGACCTTGTTACAGATTTAATTATCAATGGACAAATTGAAACAACTGAAGCAAAAGCCAAAGAACTTCGTAAAGTTGCTGACAGAATGGTTACTCTTGGGAAAAAGGGTACATTAGCAGCAAGACGTCAAGCAGCAGCATTCGTTCGTAACGAAGAAGCAGCTGAAGGACAAACCGCTTTACAAAAGTTATTTAGCGAATACGCTACAAAGTATCAAGACCGTAACGGTGGATATACGCGTATTTTCAAGACAATGCCAAGAAGAGGCGATTCAGCGCCGATGGCAATCATTCAATTCGTTGAATAATCTAAGAGGCATGCGAAAGCATGCCTTTTTTTGTCGTAAAAACGGATTAAAAATGCATTACTGTCTAGAAAAATAAACGAAAATAGCGTATAATGATTTTAATTGGAGGGTAAGAAATGCAAAAATTTAAAGATTATCAGTATCAACGACCAAACGTCGATGAAATTAAGATTGAATTAAGTTCGATTAAAGAACAACTGACAAAAGAAAAAGGGGTTGTTAGCGTAATTGAATTAGTCAAAAAATACTTCTTGATTCAAGATGAACTCGATACACAAGGTCAACTCGTATCAATTCGAACTAGCCTAGATACAACCGATGAGTTTTACGATCAAGAACAAAGTTTTTTTGATGAGGTATCACCGGTTTTACAAGGTTTATTCACTGATATTAACAAAGTGATCTACCAAAGTGAGTTTAAACCACAATTAATTGAAGCTTTTGGGGCGCATTATTTTGACCAATTAAAAGTTTCAATTGAATCGTTTAGTGATGAAATCATCCCATTAATGATCGAAGAAAATAAACTCGCTTCAAAACAACAAAAATTAGTGGCATCGGCACAAATAGAGTTTGAAGGTGGCGTTTATAACCTAAGTCAAATGGCACCATTTACACAAAGTTTGAGTCGTGAAACAAGAAAACAAGCACAACTAGTAATTTCAAATTTCTTTGAATCGATTGAATCCGACATTGATGACATCTATGATAACATGGTGAAAGTGCGTCATGAAATGGCACAAAAACTGGGTTATAAGAACTATGTGGAACTCGGATATCAACGATTAGGTAGAACAGATTATAACGCCTCAGATGTCAAAGCATACCGTGAACAAATCAAACGTGACGTTGTGCCTGTCGTCGAAGAACTCGTTAAAAGAAAAGCAAAACGTTTAGGGATTAATGATTTAAAGAGCTACGATACAATTAGTTTCTTATCAGGTAATCCAACACCAAAAGGCGACAGAGATTTTTTAGTAAATCATGCTAAAACAATGTATAAAGAACTATCAAAAGAAACCGACGAATTCTTTAACTTTATGGTCGATTCAGAGCTT